>JAESGK010000065.1_pt1 | contig 132887 bp, 124 predicted proteins | sample 9269681 | NCBI WGS metagenome assembly JAESGK01 (sample SAMN14515347, study PRJNA621673) | algae metagenome | isolation source: Timaviella obliquedivisa GSE-PSE-MK23-08B and co-occurring heterotrophs from... | place: USA: Grand Staircase Escalante National Monument, Utah | collected 2006-08-15 | reverse complement strand
CGCGGGCGATCATCTTCAATCATATCGGTCTCCAGATCACCAACACTCTTGAATCAGACTCGTACGTTTCCCGAAAGACCCGTTAACCTGAGTTCAGGGCCGTGTCTCCACATGCACCATCCTTGACCAGAATCGAATTCTGGCAAATCTTGGGTTGTGTGCCCGGTGACCGGGCGCGGCAAACAGGCTGGGATGCGCATGCGTTTCCTTCAGGGGGTCTGATGGAGGCGCGGGATACGCGCATCGGGCACTTTTGGGGCATTTGCTCCGTTTGAAGGGGAAACCATGTTCAAGAAGCTTTCTGCTGAATTTTTGGGAACATTCTGGCTTGTGTTCGGCGGCTGCGGCAGCGCGGTGCTGGCGGCGGCCTTTCCGGAGGTGGGCATCGGCCTGCTCGGTGTCTCGTTTGCCTTTGGCCTCACCGTCCTGACAATGGCCTATGCGGTCGGCGGCATTTCGGGTGGCCATTTCAATCCGGCGGTGTCCGTCGGCCTGACGGTTGCCGGCAAGTTTCCAGCCTCCTCGCTTCCCGGTTACATCATCGCCCAGGTGGCGGGCGGCATCGTCGCAGCGGCGGCCCTTTATCTGGTTGCCAGCGGCAAGGCTGACTTCCAGCTCGGCGGTTTTGCCGCCAACGGTTACGGCGAACATTCGCCGGGTGGTTACTCGCTGACCTCGGCTTTGGTCATCGAGGTGCTTTTGACCGGCTTCTTCATCTTCATCATTCTGGGCGCCACCCATGGCCGCGTGCCGGCCGGCTTCGCGCCGATTGCCATCGGCCTGACCCTGACGCTCATTCACCTGATCTCGATCCCGGTCACCAACACATCGGTCAATCCGGCCCGTTCGACAGGTCAGGCACTGTTTGTCGGTGGCTGGGCGCTGCAGCAGTTGTGGCTGTTCTGGCTCGCGCCGATCGTCGGTGCCGCCATCGGTGCGACCCTCTGGAAGGTTGTCGGCGAAGACGACTGATCCGCCGCCGTCTGCCATTCTTCGCTTACGAAGGGCCTCGCGCAAACCGCCGCGGGGCCTTTCCCTTTTATCCGCCTCACCGCCGGCTTTTTCTCTTGCGCTGCAATTAACACTCTGATTCTAAGCGATGAATCGAGATGAGATGTGAGTCGGTTCGAAATATTTTACCCATGTCTTGGATAGGGTTAACCAAAGTAAACGGTTCATTAACCATAATGCCGCTCTAGTGAGGTTGTGCCTGACGGATGCGACTCGTGTGCGTGAACCAGCTAGGCGCAAGCGGCGATTTGTAAGGCTGGCGTAATGTCGGGGGTTTTTATGAGTGGTAAGCATGTAGCTGTCCTGATGGGCGGATTTTCTTCGGAGCGGCCTGTCAGCCTGTCTTCCGGGACTGCGTGCGCCGATACGCTAGAGGCCGAGGGCTACCGCGTTACCCGAATCGACGTCGATCGTAACGTCGCATCCGTTCTTGCGGATCTGCGTCCCGATGTTGCCTTCAATGCCCTGCACGGCCCTTTTGGTGAGGATGGTACGATCCAGGGCATCCTCGAATATCTCCAGATTCCCTATACGCATTCCGGCGTCCTCGCCTCGGCGCTCGCCATGGACAAGGCGCAGGCCAAGCTCGTCGCCGGTGCTGCCGGTGTTCCGGTTGCCGAGGCGCGCGTCATGGATCGCCATGACTTTGGCTCTGATCATCCGATGAAGCCGCCCTATGTGGTCAAGCCGGTTTGCGAGGGTTCCAGCTTCGGTGTGGTGATGGTCAAGGAGGATCAGTCGCATCCGCCGCAGATCGTGACGTCGAGCGAATGGCGCTACGGCGACCGGGTGATGGTCGAGCGTTATGTCTATGGGCGCGAGTTCACCTGCGGCGTCATGGGCGATATGGCGCTGGGTGTCACCGAAGTGATACCGCAGGGACACGCCTTCTACGATTACGATTCAAAGTATGTGAAAGGCGGCTCAAAACACGTCATCCCGGCGGATATTTTACCGAATATTTACCAAAAAATACAAACACTCTCAGTCATGGCGCATCAGGCGATCGGCTGCCGCGGCGTAAGCCGATCGGACTTCCGCTTCGACGACCGTTTCTCTGCAGAAGGAGAGCTTATCTGGCTGGAGGTCAATACCCAGCCCGGCATGACTCCCACCTCTCTGGTGCCTGAAATGGCTGTGCATGCTGGCCATACGTTTGGTGAATTCCTCAAGTGGATCGTGGAGGACGCGTCGTGTTTGCGTTGAAGGGCAGGAAGGCAGGACGGGGACGGGCTCCGCTGGAAGCGGCTGATCTTGATGGTCAGCGCGTTCTGCCGCGGCCGTTGCGCCGCGCCGTGCGTTTCCTCGTCAGTCTCGGATCCGGCCGCATTCATTTTGCGTCGTATACGGGCATGGTGTCTGCCGCCGCCTTTTTCGCAGCGACCGGTTTTTATGGCATGTCGCTCGGTGGTCACAGCCAGGATTTCGCCCAGACGACCACGTCGGCCGCAGGTTTTGCGATCGAGGACGTCAAGGTTTCCGGCAACGACCAGACCTCGGAAATCGACATTCTGCAGCAGCTGGGTCTCGACGGTGCAACGTCCCTCGTTGCCCTCGATATCGGCGTCGCGCGCAAGCTGATCAGCGAAATGCCCTGGGTCGAGGATGTTGCTGTTCGCAAGGTCTATCCGGGAACGATCGAGGTCGCTCTCAAGGAGCGCAAGGCATTCGGTATCTGGCAGCACGGGTCCGATCTTTCGCTGATCGAAAAGAGCGGCAGCGTGATTGCGCCGCTGCGCGACAACAAATTCTCCGAGCTGCCGCTGTTCGTCGGCCGCGATGCCGAAACCAACGCCGCCGGTTTCTATGAGCGCTTCTCGCAATGGCCGGAAATCAGCAAGCGAGTCAAAGCCTATGTCCGCGTTGCCGGCCGCCGCTGGGATCTGATGCTCGACAACGGCATCACCATCAAGCTGCCGGAGCACGATCTCGACCGCGCCATGCAGGTTCTGTCGACGATGGAAGAGGGGCAGCAGCTTCTGGAGCGCGATATCGCCGCCGTCGATCTGCGGCTTGAAGATCGCACCACGATACAATTGACGCCGGAGGCTGCTGTGCGCCGCCAGACGGTTTTGGAAACCCGGACGAAAATGCTGAAGAAGCAGGAACAGGAGAGCCGTACATGAGCATTTTCGGCTCCTCCAATTTTGGATTGCCGCGCCTGAAGCCGCTTTCGTCCAAGCGGTCGCATGTCGTTTCCGTGCTGGATATCGGCTCCACCAAGGTTGTCTGCATGATCGGCCGGCTGACGCCGAAGGCGGAAAGCCAGATCCTGCCGGGCCGCACGCATTCGATCGAAATCATCGGTATCGGCCATCACAAATCGCGCGGCATGAAGAACGGCGTGATCGCCGATCTCGACGCAGCCGAAAGCGTCGTGCGTCTTGCCGTCGATGCCGCCGAGCGTATGGCCGGGCTGACTATCGACAGCCTGATCGTCAACATTTCCGCCGGCCGCCTGCAGAGCGATATCTACACCGCTTCCATTGATCTGGGTGGCCAGGAAGTCGATGCGGCTGACCTGAAGAAGGTTCTGGCGGCTGCCGGCCAGCAGTCGCTGCGTCAGGACCGCGTCATCCTGCATTCCCTGCCGACCGGGTTCTCGCTTGATGGCGAACGCGGCATCCGGGATCCGCTGGCAATGTTCGGTGATGCGCTTGGCGTCGACATGCACGTGCTGACGGCTGAGCGCGCCGCGCTGAAGAACCTTGAGCTCTGCATCAACCGCGCGCATCTTTCGGTCGAAGGCATTGTCGCGACACCTTACGCAAGCGGCCTTGCGGCATTGGTCGATGACGAAGTCGAACTCGGTTGCGCCGCCATCGATATGGGCGGCGGCACCACGACGATCTCGGTGTTTGCCGAAGGCAAGCTGGTTCACGCCGACGCGATCAGCCTCGGTGGCCATCACGTCACCACGGACCTCGCGCGTGGCCTCTCGACCCGCATCGAAGACGCCGAGCGTCTGAAGGTCGTTCACGGTTCCGCGCTGCCCAATAGCGGCGACGAGCGCGACATCGTGTCCGTTCCGCCGATCGGCGAGGACGATCGGGATCAGCCGACGCATGTGCCGCGTGCACTCGTCTCGCGCATCGTGCGGGCTCGCATTGAGGAAACACTGGAACTCATCCGCGACCGCATCCAGCGCTCCGGCTTCTCGCCCATCGTCGGCAAGCGTGTCGTGCTGACGGGCGGGGCCGCCCAGCTGACCGGTCTGCCGGAATCGGCACGGCGCATTCTCGCCCGCAACGTCCGCATCGGCCGCCCGCTCGGCGTCTCCGGCCTGCCGGCAGCGGCCAAGGGCCCGGCGTTTTCGACAGCCGTCGGGCTGATGATCTATCCGCAGGTCGCGGACATGGAAACACATGCGACGCAGAGCGGTCTGCTCTCGGCGCTTGCAGGAAACAACAGCCGTATCGCCCGGATGGGGCAATGGCTGAAGGAAAGCTTTTGAGCCCTTCAGCCTGACCGCTGACGGGATGCAATACGGAATTTAGTGATTTGGCCGGCTCGGCAAGGCGGCCAGAAACCAGGAAGGAACGGGTACAATGACGATCAACTTGCAAAAGCCGGATATCACCGAGCTGAAGCCCCGCATCACCGTCTTCGGTGTCGGCGGCGGCGGCGGCAATGCTGTCAACAACATGATCACCGCAGGCCTCGAAGGCGTCGATTTCGTCGTCGCCAACACCGATGCCCAGGCGCTGACCATGACCAAGGCCGAACGCATCATCCAGATGGGTGTCGCGGTTACGGAAGGCCTCGGCGCCGGTTCGCAGCCGGAAGTCGGCCGTGCGGCCGCTGAGGAATGCATCGATGAGATCATCGATCATCTGAACGGTACGCATATGTGCTTCGTCACTGCCGGCATGGGTGGCGGTACCGGTACCGGTGCTGCTCCAGTCGTTGCCCAGGCTGCCCGCAACAAGGGTATCCTGACGGTCGGCGTCGTCACCAAGCCGTTCCACTTCGAAGGCCAGCGCCGCATGCGTCTCGCCGATATGGGTATCCAGGAACTGCAGAAGTCCGTCGATACCCTGATCGTCATTCCGAACCAGAACCTCTTCCGGATCGCCAATGACCGCACGACGTTCGCCGACGCATTCGCGATGGCCGACCAGGTTCTGTATTCGGGCGTTGCCTGCATTACCGACCTGATGGTCAAGGAAGGCCTGATCAATCTCGACTTCGCGGACGTTCGCTCCGTGATGCGCGAGATGGGCCGCGCCATGATGGGGACCGGCGAAGCATCTGGCGAAGGCCGTGCCATGGCCGCAGCCGAAGCCGCGATCGCCAACCCGCTGCTCGACGAAACCTCGATGAAGGGCGCTCAAGGCCTCCTGATCTCGATCACCGGCGGCCGTGACCTCACCCTGTTCGAAGTCGACGAAGCTGCGACCCGCATCCGCGAAGAAGTGGATCCGGACGCCAACATTATCCTCGGCGCAACGTTCGACGAAGAACTCGAAGGCCTCATCCGCGTTTCGGTCGTGGCAACGGGTATCGATCGCACAGCCGCGGAGGTGGCCGGCCGTTCTGCTGACTTTCGCTCTGTAGCAGCCAAGCCGATCATCCGTCCGTCCATCGCCATCCCGGCGGCCCCTGTCCAGCAGTCGGTTGCGGTTCAACAACCGGCTCCGGCCGCCCAGCAGCCTGTGGTTCAGCAGCAGGCCGCTCAGCCGGTTCAGCAGACGAGCGATTCGATCGCCGAAGCCATCCGTGCAGCGGAACTGGAACGCGAACTGTTCCTGTCCATGCCGCGTGGTGGTGCCACCGCACCGGTGCAGCAGGCCCAGGACGAATTCCGTCCGCAGAGCAAGCTTTTCGCGAGCGCAGCCCCGGTCGAGCAGCCTCTCGTTCAGGCGGCCGCTCCGGTACAGCGGGCTGTCGAAACGCCGGTTTACCAGCAGCCGGTTGCCCAGGCTCCGGTTCGCCAGGAGCCGATGGCTCCGGTGATCCGCCAGCAGGCCGAACAGGTCCGCATGCCACGGGTGGAAGACTTTCCGCCGATGGTGAAGGCCGAAGCCGAGCACCGTGCACAGCCGGTTCAGCATGAAGAACGCGGCCCGATGGGCCTGCTCAAGCGGATCACCAATTCGCTCGGACGCCGCGAAGAAGAACCGCATGACGTCGCGTCGGACATGACCGCCGGCGCGCCTGCTGCGGCCTCGCAGCAACGCCGTCCCCTGTCGCCCGAAGCCAGCGTTTACGCGCCGCGCCGGGCTGCTCCCCTTGATGACCGTGCCCGCGCTGCCTCGCAGCCGCGTGCCCATGAAGACGATCAGCTCGAAATCCCGGCGTTCCTGCGCCGCCAGTCGAACTGATTTTTCGCCCACCTTCCTCCTTGCCGAAATGCCCGGGTTTTCGCCCGGGCATTTTTTTTGAATTACTATCTGTTTCTATTGGATAATTTCCATCCGTTTCGCGCGTAACAAACCGAAAGAAACAGTGATTTGGAATGATAGCCCGCTGCAACTATCTTCAGGATCGGGACTGAAGGGGCAGCACTGCGATTCTAAACGCGCTGGCTTGTATGTTGGACCGGGTGGCGGCACGTTGTGCCGCTTTCCGAAACGGTGTCTTGCGGTGTCTGAAAACGCGCTGCCTTCGTCCCCTAGAGACATTCGGCGGCAACGCCACGTAGCATTTGAAGGCGAGAAGCATGGGACTGGGAATTGGACTGCTTGGGTTTCAGACAACAATTGCACACTCTGTAACCCTGAGCGGAACCGGCGTACATTCTGGCGCCGAAGTAGCGATCACCTTTCATCCGGCGGAATCAGACAGCGGCATCGTTTTCCAGCGTGTCGTCGGTGAGCAGACGATCAGCGAATTCAAGGCTGTTTCCTCGCAGGTCGGCAATACGGATCTCTGCACAATTCTCGGTTTTTCGCCTGCCACCTCGATTGCCACGATCGAACATGTGATGGCGGCGGTCTATGCGCTCGGCCTCGACAATCTCCTGATCGAAGTTCACGGCGCCGAAATGCCGATCATGGACGGCAGCTCCGCGCCGTTCATCGAAGCGATCGAGCAGACGGGTATCAAGGCGCTGGGTGTCAAGCGTCGCTATATCCGCATCCTCAAGCCTGTCCGTATCGAATCAGGCGCTTCCTGGTCGGAGTTCACGCCCTATGACGGCATGCGCTTCGAGGTGGAGATCGATTTCGATTGCCCGCTGATTGGCCGTCAGGCCTGGAAGGGCGACATGACCCCATCGGTGTTCAAGACGGAACTGTCGCGCGCCCGCACCTTCGGTTTCATGCGGGATGTCGAACGCATGTGGGCTGCGGGCCGGGGCCTCGGTTCGTCGCTGGAAAATTCGGTCGTCATTGCCGATGACAACACGGTCATCAACATGGAAGGCCTCCGCTACAAGGACGAGTTCGTCCGCCACAAGACGCTGGACGCGGTGGGCGACCTGGCTCTGGCCGGCGCACCGTTTATCGGCTGCTACCGTTCCTATCGTGGTGGCCACAAGATGAATGCCAATGCGCTGAAGGCGCTGATGAGCGATCCGACGGCCTACGAAATCGTCGAAACCGCAACGCAGCGCCAGCGCCCGGCACCGCGCGAAGTGATCGCGGTCAATGCGCCGTAATGCGCAGCCATTTGTTCCTGAATGGGAAAATCTGGTCTGATGTTTGATGGGAGCCGGTCTTTTGACCGGCTTTTTCATGATGTGACTGCCACAAAATTGCGTTAATCAATCATCATGACATTGCGGTCTTGTTGCATCTTGATCTAAAACGCGGTTCATAGGCGGCGGTATTCTTACCGGCGCGGGAGTTGGGATTTACGAATGGTAATTGCAGGCCAGTTTGAATTGAAGAAGATGGCACGTGTTGTTGTCATTGCACTTGCGTCCTGCGCGACCAGCGTGCTGGTGACCGCCTGCCAGAACGATCCCGACATCGACATCACCAAGCTGACCGCTGAAACGGATCCGCCGGAAGTGCTCTACAATCAGGGCCTGGCCAATCTGAACGCGGGCAAGACGACGGAAGCGGCGCGCAAGTTCGATGCTATCGACAAGCAGCACCCGTTCTCGGAATATGCCCGCAAGTCGCTGGTCATGCGCTCCTTCATCAACTACCGCAACGGCCAGTATCAGGACGCCATCAACGGGGCGACACGCTACCTCAACCTCTATCCGGAATCCGAAGATGCGGCGTACGCGCAATACATCGTCGGTCTAGCCTATTCCAAGCAAATCCCGGCGGTGACGCAGGACCAGAAGCCTGCCTTCAAGACCATCGAGGCGATGCAGACCGTCATTACCAAGTATCCCGATTCCGATTATGTCGAGGACGCGCAGGCCAAGCTGCGCTTTGCCAAGGACCAGCTGGCCGGCAAGGAAATGCAGGTCGGCCGCTACTATCTCGAGCGCAAGGAATATCTCGCCGCGATCACGCGCTTCCGCTCGGTGGTCGAACAATACCCGAACACCAATCAGGTCGAAGAGGCGCTCTCGCGTCTGGTCGAGACCTATTACGCCATGGGCATCACCACCGAGGCGCAGACGGCCGCGGCCGTTCTCGGCCACAACTACCCTGACAGCCAATGGTATGCCGACAGCTACAAGCTCCTGCAGACCGGTGGCCTGGAGCCGCGTGAAAACGGTAACTCGTGGATTTCGCGCGCCGGCAAGCAGCTTCTGGGCGCCTAGGATCCGGATCGACAGCGAAGAGATGTGAACCGGGATGCTTTCACAGATTTCGATCCGCGATATCGTCCTGATCGAACGGCTTGATCTGTCCTTCGATGCCGGCCTTTCCGTGCTCACCGGCGAAACCGGGGCTGGAAAATCCATTCTCCTCGATAGCCTGTCTCTGGCGCTCGGCGGACGGGGCGACGGGTCGCTGGTTCGCCATGGCGGCGACAAGGGGCAGGTGACGGCGGTTTTCGATGTCGGCATGGGTCATCCGGCCCGGCTTCTCGTCCGCGAAAACGGCATTGACGACGATGGAGACCTGATTTTCCGAAGGGTGCAATCGGCGGACGGCCGCACCAAGGCCTATGTCAACGACCAGCCGGTTTCCGTGCAGCTGATGCGCCAGGCAGGCCAGTTGCTGGTTGAAATTCACGGCCAGCATGACGACCGCGCGCTCGTCGACACCCACGCCCATCGCACACTTCTCGATGCCTTTGGCGGTCTTGCCGAGGAAGCGCAGGCTGTCGCCGGCCTCTACCGCATCTGGAAGGATGCGGAACGGACGCTGAAGAAGCATCGCGACAAGGTGGAAGCCGCTGCCCGCGAGGCCGATTATCTGCGTTCCTCGGTCGAAGAGCTGGAGGCTCTGTCGCCACAGGATGGCGAAGAAGATGACCTCGCCGAGCGCCGTTCGCGCATGATGAAGGCCGAGCGCATTGCCGTCGACATCAATGAGGCGAGCGAATTCCTCAACGGCAACGGCTCACCCGTCCCTCTGATCGCCTCGATGGTGCGCAGGCTGGAGCGCAAGAGCCATGAGGCGCCGGGGCTTCTCGAAGAGACCGTGGAGCTGCTGGACGCTGCGCTGAACCAGCTTTCCGATGCGCAGATGGCGGTCGAGGCGGCGTTGCGGAAAACCGAATACGATCCGAAGGAGCTGGAGCGCGTCGAGGAGCGTCTGTTTGCGCTGCGCGCCGCTGCGCGCAAATATTCGGTTCCGGTGACGACGCTTCCGGCGCTGGCCGTCCGTATGATCTCCGATCTCGCCGATCTCGACGCTGGCGAAGAAAAGCTGAAACAGCTGCAAACGCAGCTTGGTCTGACCAAGGGTGCCTTTGACGCGGCCGCCGTGGCCCTTTCGACCAAGCGCCACAATACGGCGATGGCGCTGTCTGCGGCCGTCATGGCCGAGCTTCCGGCGCTGAAGCTCGAGCGTGCCCGGTTCATGGTGGAAGTCACCTCCGATCCGGATACCGCCGCTGCCGAGGGCATCGACGTGGTGGAATTCCATGTCCAGACCAACCCCGGAACACGGCCCGGGCCCATCATGAAGGTGGCGTCCGGCGGCGAGCTGTCGCGCTTTCTGCTCGCGCTGAAGGTGGCGCTTGCCGATCGTGGCTCGGCACCGACGCTCGTTTTCGACGAAATCGATACCGGCGTCGGCGGCGCCGTCGCCGATGCCATCGGCCAGAGACTGAAGCGGCTGTCAAAGAACGTGCAGGTCCTGTCCGTGACCCATGCCCCGCAGGTGGCGGCCCGCGCCGCAACGCATCTTTTGATCTCCAAGGGCCCTTCGGCGGAAAAATCCGAAACCATCGCCACCCGCGTCGCCCGCATGGACGACAAAGCCCGCACCGAAGAGATCGCCCGCATGCTGGCCGGTGCCTCGGTGACCGACGAGGCGAGGGCGGCTGCGGCAAGCTTGCTGGCCGGCAACGTGTAGTTTCACCTTCCCCTTTGAGGGGGAGGGTCGGCACGAAGTACCGGGGTGGGGTGACTTTTCGCGAAACCCAATGGATCACCCCACCCGCGTATTCCGCGCGGCCTCTTCCTCAAGGGGAGGTGGGTTTCAACATCTTCCCATTCTGCGAAAATTCACTAAAACGACTCTCAAATCAGGAGTCCCCGCATGTCGACCTTATCCGTTGCCGTTGAATATCTGACGCTTGAAGATGCGGTTGCAGAATTGGAACGGCTGGCCAGCGAACTGGCGCATCACGATGCGCTCTACCACGGCGAGGATGCACCGGAGATTTCGGATGCGGACTACGATGCGCTGAAGCGGCGCAACGAGGAAATCGAGGCGCGTTTCCCCGAACTGGTCCGTTCCGACAGCCCGTCGCGCAAGGTCGGTGCGGCACCGTCCGGCATCTTCCAGCAGATCACCCATGCGCGGCCGATGCTGTCGCTCGACAACGTGTTTTCCGACGAGGACGTGCAGGACTTCATCGGTAGCGTCTACCGGTTCCTCGGCCTTTTGCCGGACAATTCCATCGCCTTTACCGCCGAGCCGAAGATCGACGGCCTGTCGATGTCCCTGCGTTACGAAAACGGCCGGCTCGTCAGCGCCGCCACGCGCGGCGACGGTACGACGGGCGAAAACGTCACCGCCAATGTCCGTACCATCAAGGAAATCCCGCAGACCCTGCCAGCCGATGCGCCTGCGATCGTCGAGGTTCGCGGCGAAGTCTACATGGGCAAGAGCGATTTTTTGGCGCTGAACGCGCAGATGGTGGCCGAGGGCAGGCAGACCTATGTCAATCCGCGCAACACGGCGGCTGGATCGCTGCGCCAGCTCGACCCGGCGATTACCGCCAGCCGGAAGCTGAAATTCTTTGCCTATGCCTGGGGCGAGATGGCCGAGCCCAACGATCTGTCGAAGACGCAGTACGACATGGTGCAGACCTTCAAGAATTGGGGTTTTCCGGTCAATCCGCTGATGAAGCGGCTTTCGTCCATCGAAGCCATTATTGAGCACTATAATGACATCGGCCTGAAACGCCCCGATCTCGATTACGATATCGACGGCGTCGTCTACAAGGTCGACCGGCTCGACCTGCAGCAGCGTCTCGGCTTCCGCTCGCGCTCGCCGCGCTGGGCGACGGCGCACAAGTTTCCGGCCGAGCAGGCATTCACCACGGTCGAGAACATCGACATTCAGGTGGGCCGTACCGGTGCGCTGACGCCGGTGGCGAGGTTGACTCCGGTGACGGTCGGCGGCGTCGTCGTCACCAATGCGACGCTGCACAATGCCGATTACATCGAAGGCATCGGCAATGGCGGCGAGCGCATCCGTCAGGAGGATCACGATATCCGCATCGGCGATACCGTCATCGTCCAGCGGGCAGGGGATGTCATCCCGCAGGTGCTGGATGTGGTGATGGAGAAGCGCTCGGCAACGGCCGAGCGGTATCAGTTTCCAAAGGTCTGCCCGGTCTGCGGCAGTCATGCGGTGCGCGAGAGGAACGAGAAGACGGGAAAACTCGATTCCGTCACGCGCTGCACCGGCGGCTTCGTCTGCCGTGCGCAGGCGGTCGAGCACCTGAAGCATTTCGTTTCGCGCAACGCCTTCGATATTGAAGGGCTGGGCTCCAAGCAGATCGATTTCTTCTTCGAGGCCGAAGACGACAGGCTATGGATCAAGACGGCGCCCGACATCTTCACGCTGGAGAAGCGGCAGAGCGAGTCGCCCTTGACCAAGCTCGAAAATATCGATGGTTTCGGCAAGGTCAGCGTCCGCAAGCTCTATGACGCGATCAACGACCGGCGCCAGGTGGCGCTGCACCGGTTGATCTACGCGCTCGGCATCCGCCATGTCGGCGAGACGACGGCAAAGCTCTTGGCGCGTTCCTATGGCAGCTACGCGGCGTTTGCGGATGCGATGAAGGCTGCCAGCGATATCACGTCGGAAGCCTGGAGCGACCTGAATACGATCGACGGCATCGGCGATGTCGTTGCCCGGGCGATCGTCGAGTTCTTCAAGGAACCGCGCAACATGGATGTGGTGTCGCGCCTTCTGGACGAGGTGACGCCGCTGGATGCAGAAGTGCCGGTCGCAAGCTCGAGCCCGGTCGCCGGCAAGACGGTCGTCTTCACCGGATCGCTGGAAAAGATGACGCGCGACGAAGCCAAGGCCATGGCCGAACGGCTGGGCGCCAAGGTTGCAGGCTCCGTGTCGAAGAAGACCGATCTCCTGGTTGCAGGTCCCGGCGCCGGCTCGAAACTGGAAAAAGCCCGGGAACTCGGCGTCGAAACCACCGATGAGGATGGCTGGTTTGTCCTTATCGGCGGGTAGTCCCATTCGCTTGGCTTTACCCATTCCCCTGTCTTCTCTTTGAGACCATGCACACCATTGCGGGTATTGGCGCGACACGGCGATGCGCTGGGGGCTAGAGGGCAATATTCTGATCGCCTGTCGGCCTCAACCGGCAGCGGCACTGATCTCCGTGCTGTCTTATTTTGCCGTGGAGCCGCTTTAACGGCAAAGGCTACCGTCGCGGTTGCCTATCGCGATGCGCATCGTTTTGCCCGTTGTTCATCAGGTGCGGCGGCCAAGAATGCGGCGGCCTGCCCAGCGGGAAGCGCTTTGCCGTACCAATAACCCTGACCGGTTTTGCAGCCGAACAATCGAAGTGCTGCCTCCTGCTCCTCGGTCTCGATGCCTTCAGCGATGGTCTCGAGCCCCATTTCATTGCCCATGGTCAGCATTGCCCGGGTGATGGCGGCGTCGTGCGGGTTTTGCAGCATGTCGCTGATAAAGCTCCGGTCGATCTTGAGGATCGTCAGCGGAAAGCGCTGCAGTGAGCTTAGCGATGCGTAGCCGGTTCCGAAATCATCAAAGGCGATGCCGACGCCGAGATCGCGCAGGGTGCGGACGGCGGCGATGGCATGATCGTCGTTGAGAAGCGCAATGGTTTCCGTCACCTCAAGCCCAAGCGCGCAAGGTTTGAGCCCATGCTGCGCAAGCGCGTCGGTGACATGCTGGACGAGCGTGCCGGCGCGATACTGGGCTGCGAACAGATTGACACTGACCTTGATCGCAGGCAGGCCTTTTGCCCGCCATTCGGCGGCCTGGCGGCAGGCTTCGTTCAGAACCCACCATCCGACCGGCAGCGCCAGCGAGCTTGATTCGATGGCCGGCAGAAAGGCCCCCGGATACAACAGGCCGTGTTCGGGATGCTGCCAGCGGAGCAGCGCTTCCATGCCCAGCACATGTCCCTTCTCAAGCGAAATCTGAGGCTGATAGTGCAACACCAGTTCGCCGTTCTGCAGCGCGCGCAGCAGTTCATCCTGTGTGGCCCGCCGCGCCAAGGAATCGCTGCGCATGTCCGGCTCGAACATCAACATCACGCTGCCGCCGGCCTGTTTTGCCCGGTAGAGAGCGAAATCGGCGCTTGCGAGCAGTTCCTCGGCATCGGTGCCGTGCTGAGGGGCGAGCGCAAAGCCGATGGTGGCCGCCAGCTGGAACACGTGGCCGCCAACATCGAAGGGTGCTTCGAAGGCCGACGCGACGGCACCGATCGACAGCAATGCCGCCTCTTTCGTCGCGTCGCTGGGCAACAGGATCGCAAACTCGTCACCACCGAAGCGGGCGACGGTGACATCGGCGGCAAGGACCGACGGCAGCCGAACCGCGACGGCCTGCAGCAATGCGTCGCCAACCGCATGACCAAGACTATCGTTGACATCCTTGAAGCCATCAATATCAAGCAGGGCGACGGTCACCGCACGGTGCTCGGACAAGGCCTCCTGAAGCAGGTTTTCGAACTGGTGCCGGTTACTGAGCCCGGTCAGGGTGTCCTGGTTGGCCATCCTCAACAGCCGGGCATCCCGCTCGCGACGGTCCGAGATATCGCGGATGATGGCGCCCATGCCCGGGCCGCGTTTATCGTTCCAGAGCGACAGTGAAATCTCGATCGGCACCTCGGTCTGGTCGCGCTTGCGCGCCACGACTTCGACGGTCTTGCCGATCAATTTGGTGGTCCCGCCCGCCAGAACCCTTGCAAGGCCGGCATGGTGCGCGCCGCGAAACCGGTCAGGGATAATGACGTCGATGGGTTGGCCGATCATCTCGTGATGATCATAGCCGAAGAGGCGCAACGCCGCGCGGTTGACGAACTCGATCAGTCCGGCGGCGTTGATGGTAAACATCGCAAGTTGGGTCGCATCGGAAAAATGCATCACCGTCGAGCGGACGATCTCCTCATGGCGCAGGCGGATCTGCTCCATGACAAGGGCTGCCAGCATCTCCAGCATCTGCTGGTTCTTTTCATCGAAATCGTGGCGGGGTATCGTGTCTGCGATGCAGATTGCACCAATCCGCAGGCCTTCCGCCGTTATCAGGGGCGCTCCGGCATAGAAGCGCATAAACGGGGCTCCCGTGACAAGCGGATTGTCTGCAAATCGAGGATCTGCCTGGGTGTCGGGTATGACGAGAACATGCGGGTTCTGGATCGTGTGACTGCAGAACGACATCGAACGCGCCATGTCGGGAACGTCGATGCCATGCATCGCCTTGAACCGCTGGATCTCCTTGTCAACCAGCGTGATGAAGGCCATCGGAGCGGCGAACTGCCGGGCGGCGAGCGCAACGATCGCATCGAAACGCGGTTCCGGCTCGGTTCCGGCGATCCACAGGCCTGCAAGCGCTTCCAGCCGCGTGCGTTCGGTGACATCAACTTTATCAGCAGCGTCGGTTTGCAGGCTCATTTCAAATCCCGGCGTTCGATTCGACTGCGGGGGGCAATGCAAAGCGTATCATTCGGCGTGCTCCCGATCAATATTCGCCTTAGAGTAGTGCCTAGCCGTTAGCAACTGCTGAAGAATTCCTGCTGTTTTTCAGGGCGGACACGCATGGCGATGTTTCATCGCTCCCCCTCTATGCACCTACCCTTCATCCGAGGCTGCCGGCAAAACGTTCGGCCAGCCGTTCCCGTCGAAAGTGGTCGGTGACGAAGTCGATGAAGACGCGCGTTTTGGCAGGCAGAAGCGTGCGATTGGCATAATAGATGGAGATTGAGCCGGCATCGGCATACCAGAGCGGCAAAAGGCGGATGAGTTTGCCATTATCGATATCGGCGATGGCATCGGCCGCCGTGATCAGCGTCACTCCCAAACCAAGCACCGCAGCCTGAACCATGGCGGCTGGATCGTTGAGGATCGTGCTTTCGCGGAACTCGGCCGGCAAATCCTCGCCGGCGGCATTGCGCATCGACCATTTGCGGATGCGGCCGGTCTGGGCCGAACGCATGACGATGCCATCGAATTCGGCAAGACCGGACGGATCAAGCGGAAGGCGGCGGTTCTCCATGTAGGCGGGCGAGGCGACGGCGATGAGATGGGCGGGGGTCAACGTGCGCGCGACGATGCCGGGGGAAAGCTCGAAGCCGCCGCCAATCGCCGCGTCCAGCCCTTCCGCGATCAGGTCGCTTTGACGGTTTTCAAAAACCCAATCGGCGCGAATGCCGGGATAGCGTGCCAGAAAGGCCGGGAGGACCGGCAGGACATGGGCTATGCCGAACATCGGGGCGAGACTGACCTTCAGCAATCCCGCCGGTGCGCCGGTTTCTGCCGTCACATTGGCGATGGCGGTTTGCAGGCCTTGCAGATTGTCCTGGATCGAAGCCAGAAAGCGCTCGCCCTCCTCGGTGAGGGTCAGTCTGCGCGTGCTGCGCTGGAACAGGCGCACACCCAGATTGCGCTCCAGCATGGCGACGTTGCGGCTGACCGCAGCCGGCGTCAGCGCCAGCCGGCGGGCGGCGGCGGAGAAGCTCGATGTTTCGGCGCTGCGAACGAAGGATTCCAGATTGGCGAGGGTTTCCATGCTGCTATTTCCAACGATTACTTGAAATTAATGAAAGCCATTACCCGCTTATTATAGAAGAATATCTGCGCGATATCTACTCCATCAAACATCAATGGAGTAACGCACATGACTTCGCAGACACAGAAACCAGCAGGGCCGCTCTCAGGCAAGGTTGCCGTTGTGACGGGCGGTTCGCGGTCAATCGGCGCCGCTGTCGCCAAGCGCCTCGCGGCCGATGGGGCAACAGTCGCCATCACTTTTCATGGTTCACCGGAAAAGGCGGCTGATGTCGTCGGTGCCATCGAGCAGGCCGGCGGCAAGGCAATCGCCATCAGAGCCGATGCGGGTGATCCGGCCGCCGTTCGCGCCGCCGTCGCAAAGGTCGCCAGCGATCTCGGCAGCATCGACATTCTCGTCAACAATGCCGGCATTGCCTTGGGTGGCCCGATCGGCGACATCGCCTTTGAAGACTACGAGCGCATGATCGCCGTCAATGTCACCGGTGTCTTTGTCGCGACGCAGGAAGCGTCGCGCCACATGCAGCGCGGCGGCCGGATCATCCAGATCGGCTCGTCCATGGTCCGCTATGCAGCGTTTCCGACAGCCTCGCTCTACACGTTGACCAAGGGCGCTGTGGCCGGCTTCAACCGCAGCCTGGCGCGCGATCTCGGCCCAAAGGGCATCACCGTCAATACCGTTCATCCCGGCCCGACCGACACGGACATGAACCCGGATGGCGGCCCGGTCTCGCAGATCGTCGGCCCCGGCATGGCCATCGGCCGTTACGGCAAGCCGGAGGAGATCGCCAGCTTCGTTGCCTATCTGGCCAGCCCGGAGGCTGCCTTCGTCACCGGCGCCGATATTGTCGCAGACGGCGGGTTCACTGCCTGACTCGAGGTCCGCATCCTGCTGCTACGGACGCTCCGTTTCGCAAGACTTAACGACACACTGATTCATAAGGAGAAATATCATGTCTATCGGTATCATCGGATCCGGCAATATCGGCTCGGCCTTCGCCCGGGCGCTCGCAAAGGCAGGCCTTTCCGCCGTTGTCGCCAACAGCCGCGGCCCGGCCTCGCTCCAGTCGCTGGAGGCGGAACTGCAGCCATTCATCAAGGCGGGCACGCTGGAGGACGCGGCACGCGCCGATATCGTCCTTGTTGCCGTCAACTGGTCGAAGCTGCCGCAGGCGCTCAAGGGTCTGCCGGACTGGCAGGGGCGCATCGTCATCGATGCCAACAATCCGATCGAGGCACCGCTGTTTAAGCCTGCCGAGCTGGGCGGGCGCCTGTCGAGCGAAATCTTTGCCGGTCTTGTTCCTGGCGCCCGCGTTGTCAAGGCGTTCAATCATCTTGCGGCGTCTGTGATCTCCGGTGATCCGGCAGTGGAGGGCGGCCAGCGTGTGCTGTTCTATTCGGGCGACGATGCCGCCGCCAAGGCCGATGTCGGGGCCCTGATCCAGCGTCTGGGTTTTGCCGGTATCGATCTGGGTTCGTTGCCGGTCGGCGGTAAGCTGGCGCAATTTCCCGGCGGACCGTTGCCCCTCCTCAATCTCGTCAAGTTCGGCTGAGGGTCCAACACCACCGGTCACAGACATCAAACGATGGTTGCGGCCGGTGGTGTTTCAAGGCTCGCAAATTCGGCGCGACACCCGCTGTCAAATAGTATCCTATGGGGGCAGGCGGTCGAAGAACTGCCGGTGTCAACCAGAACCCGAGGAACACGCAAGCGATGAAACTGGCCACTCTGAAAGACAGTACCCGCGACGGCAAACTCGTCGTCGTCTCCAAGGATCTGACCCGCTGCTCGGAAGTCGGCCATATCGCCCGCACTCTTCAGGCCGCGCTCGACGACTGGGCCCATGCCGGCCCCCGGCTGGCGCGGGTTGCCATCGGCGTCGAGACCGGTGCCCAGCCGACCATGCGATTTCACGAGCATGACGCGGCCTCACCGCTGCCGCGCGCGTTCTTCTGGGCAGGCGGCTCCGGCGGTTTTACCGGGCCCCGCGATCCCATCTCGGTTCCGCAAGGCGCTTGGAACATGTCCACGACGGCGCAGCTTGCCGTGATTGCCGATGACGTTGATGCGCAGGCAAGCGCTGACGAAGCCAGGCAGGCCATTCTCCTCGTCCTGCTCGCCAATGATGTTTCAGCCGACGGTGCCAATTCGTCGTCATCGTTTTCGCCAGTCGCGGTCACCCCGGACGAGTTGGGCGACGGGTTGGATCTCTCCCTGCTTGTTCGCCGCAACGGCAGGCCGGTCGATGGCGGCAAGGGTGGCGAGAAGGAAAGTGCTGCTGCCGTGGCAATTGCTGCAGGGAAACGTTCACTGGTCGCGGGCAGTATCGTGGCAACCGGGGCGTGCCTCGTCACGTCGGCCCTCTCCCTGGGCGACGTGGTTCGCGTCGAGATGAATGACCGTACTGGGCATTCCATCTTCGGCGCCATCGAACAGACGGTCGAAACCCGCAGCAAATGACGGGATCGGGTTCCGGGCCGCCCGGAACCCGATTGTCCGCCAGACAATTCTTGCCTTCAATTCTTGAATTGTCTTTTTGCACTGCACACGTTAGGAAACCGCGCCGGGTTTCATGCGGATGCTCGCAGTGAAAACCGGTAGGCCCAGCCGCCCTGAAAAGACGGCATGCTTGAGGATTGGAGGATCCCGGGATGGAAACTATCACCACCATTGCAGATCTGCGCGCCCGCCTGAGCGACTATCGCCGGGCGGGGAAAACCATCGGTCTCGTTCCGACCATGGGTTATCTGCATGTCGGCCATATGGAACTGGTCGCCAGGGCACGGGCGGCAAACGACATCGTCGTCGTCAGCCTGTTCGTCAATCCGCTGCAGTTCGGCGCCAACGAGGACTTGACGAAATATCCGCGCGATCTTGCCCGCGATCAGGCAATGCTGGTCGAAGGCGGCGCCGATTTCCTCTTTGCACCCGGCGTTTCGGACATGTATCCGCGGCCGATGGAAACGGTGGTCGATGTGCCGACGCTTGGCAGCGAGCTGGAAGGCGCGGTGCGTCCCGGCCATTTCGCCGGTGTCGCCACCGTCGTCACCAAGCTGTTCAACATCGTCCAGCCGGATCGCGCCTATTTCGGCGAGAAGGATTTCCAGCAGCTGCAGATCATCCGCCGCATGGTCGAGGATATGGCGCAGCCCGTCGAGATAGTCGGCGTGGCGACGGTTCGCGAGGCAGACGGTCTCGCCTGTTCGTCGCGCAATGTCTACCTGACACCGGCTGAGCGGGCGGCTGCCAGCATCGTGCCGAAGGCGCTGGATGAGGCCGAACGGCTGCTTGCCGGCGGCGTAACGGATGTGGCTGTGCTTGAAAAAGCGGTGACCGATTTCATCGCTTCCGAGCCCTTGGCAAAGCCTGAAGTGGTGGCGTTGCGCGATCCCGAAACACTGCACGAATTGACTGAAATTGGCGAAGAACCGGTTCTTCTGTTGCTTTTTATCCGCTTCGGGAGCACGAAGCTGCTTGATAACCGGGTTTTCAGCCCAAAAAACGCAAAATTTGCAAAGGTGGCGTAAGCATGAGTGTACAGGCAATAAAGCGGCGCCTGAGCCCTGGCAACATCGAGGCACTTAAGGGCGAACGGCCGATCGTCAGCCTGACGGCCTATACGACACCGATTGCCCGGCTGCTCGATCCGCATGTGGATTTCATGCTGGTCGGCGATTCCCTCGGCATGGTGCTCTATGGTCTCGATTCGACCGTCGGCGTGACGCTCGACATGATGATCGCTCACGGCCAGGCCGTCATGCGCGGTTCTGAAAAGGCCTGCGTCGTCGTGGACCTGCCGTTCGGTTCCTATCAGGAATCCAAGGAGCAGGCTTTCAACAGCGCCGCCCGCATCCTCAAGGAAACCGGTTGCAGCGCCGTGAAGCTTGAGGGCGGTGCGGAGATGGCGGAAACCGTGGATTTCCTCACCCAGCGCGGTATTCCGGTGCTTGGCCATGTCGGCCTGATGCCGCAGCTCGTCAACACGATGGGCGGCTACCGCTCGCTTGGCCGCAACGACAAGGAAGCGGCCAAGATCAGGCGCGATGCCAAGGCTATCGACGATGCCGGTGCCTTTGCCATTGTCGTCGAGGGCACGATCGAGCCTTTGGCGCGCGAGATTTCCGAAACACTGAGGGCACCGACCATCGGCATCGGCGCATCGCCGGCCTGCGATGGCCAGATCCTCGTCACCGACGACATGCTGGGCATCTTCAGCGATTTCAAACCGCGTTTCGTCAAGCATTTCGTCGAACTGGCCCCACAGATGTCGGCGGCTTTCGAGGCCTATGCCACCGAGGTCAAGGCACGCACGTTTCCAGGCATCGAGCACACCTTTCAGGTGAAGCCCAAGGGTTAAAGTTCGATTCGGCAGCGATCCTGAGTTCGATCAGAAATTCGGATCGCTGCATCAATCTTATTGAATTGTTCCTTGGCCGGTCGATGCCTATCTGTGCGTCCATCTCCCTCGCATCTCGGGAAAGCGTGGTCTGGCCCCCGGCTGCCACCGCTCCGGAAAGTTTCCATCATGACGAAAGACGATTTCTGGCAGGGCGTGCGTGGCGGTTTTCCTGTAATGGTATCCGCGTCTCCCTTCGGCGCATTGTTCGGTGCTCTTGCGGTCGATAACGGTTTTTCCGTTTTCGACGCCGTGTTCATGAGCGCCACGGTCTATGCCGGTGCCAGCCAGATGGTCGGTATCGAACTGTTCGGGAATAACGTCCAGCCCTGGCTGATCGTGCTTTCGGTCTTTGCTGTCAACTTTCGCCATATCCTCTATTCGGCATCGATTGCCCGGCATATCCGCCATTTCTCCGGCCTGCAGAAAGTCTTTGCCTTCTTCCTACTGGTCGATCCGCAGTATGCCGAAACCGAAAAGCGGGCAGAGCGCGGCGAGCCGGTGACCTTTGCCTGGTATCTCGGTTTCGCGATGATCATCTATCTGCCGTGGCAGGTGATGACGCTGCTTGGTGCGATCTTCGGGCAGATGATCGGCGATCCGAGGGCCATCGGCCTCGATGTGCTCTTGCCGATCTATTTCATGGGATTGGTTCTCGGCTTCCGCAAGCGTGACAACTGGCTGCCGGTCGTCGCGGTAAGCTCTGCGGCGTCGATCGCGGCGCTGCACTTCGTCGGCTCGCCCTGGCATGTCAGCATCGGCGCCATCGCCGGCATCCTGCTTGCCGCCTGCATGCCGCTGTCGAAACGGCATGAAGAACCCGTCACGCGGGAAAACGAGGTCTGATCATGGATAATGCAGAACATATGCACCTGATCTACGTGATCCTGGCTGCTGCCGTCGCGACGTTCCTCACCCGCATCGGCGGCTATGTGATGATCACGCAGATGAAGCGCATCCCGCCGCGCATGGAGGCGGCGTTGAATGCGGTGCCCGCCGCCGTGCTTTCGACATTGGTTGCGCCCGCCTTCCTCTCCGGCGGCTGGGACGTCGCAGTGGCGATGCTTGTTGCCCTGGCTGTTGGCCTGCGCTTTTCATCGCTCTGGATGCTGCTGGCCGGCTGGCTCGTCGTGATGGCGATCCGGCATTTTCTCATTTCGTAAAAAGGCCCGCTCCTTGCGAAGCGGGCCTGATACATTATCGGCTCAGCGGCGCGGTCGCGGCCTTCAGCCATGTCTGCACGGTTTCATCCGAAATCAGCGGCGATAGCTTGTCCCACGTCTTTGCATGGTAAGCGTTCAGCCAGGACAGTTCCTCATCGGTCAAAAGGGCTACGACGATCAGGCGGCGGTCGATCGGGCAGAAGGTCAGTGTTTCGAAGCCGAGCATCGGCAGGTCGCCGCCCTCGATCTCGCTGGCCGCAAGCACATGCACGAGATTTTCGATACGGATGCCGAAGGCGCCGGGGCGGTAATAGCCGGGCTCGTTGGAGAGGATCATGCCGGGCAGCAGTTCCTGCGTGGAGACACGGGAAATGCGCTGCGGGCCTTCGTGAACCGACAGATATGAACCAACGCCGTGGCCTGTGCCATGGGCGAAATCGGCGCCTGCCTTCCACAGCGCGATGCGCGCCAGGGGATCGAGATCGATGCCGCGCGAGCCTTTCGGGAAGCGCGCGACGCTGATGGCGACCATGCCCTTGAGGACCAGCGTGAAGAAACGGCGCTGTTCCTCGGGCGCCGTGCCGATCGCCACGGTGCGAGTAATATCGGTGGTGCCGTTGATGTACTGGCCGCCCGAATCGATCAGGAACATGGTGCCGTCGGCGATGGTGAGGTCGCTTTCGGTGGTGACGCGGTAGTGCATGATCGCGGCATGTTCCCCAGCGCCTGAAATGGTGTCGAAGGAAATATCCTTCAACGGATTCTGCATCCGCTGGCCGACGCTGGCGCGGCAGGCTTCGAGTTTTTCGACGGCGGCAATCTCGGTGATGGTTCCGGGTTGCGTGCTGTCAAGCCAGGCAAGGAATTCGACCATGGCTGCGCCATCCTGCAGATGGGCGCGGGCGGAGCCTTCAAGCTCGGCGGCATTTTTGCTGGCGCGGGGCAGGCGGGCGGGATCGACCGCCTCGATGACAGTGCCGCCGCTGACGCGGATGCGTTCGGCCAGCGCAAAGGGCGCATGATCGGGATCGATCATGATTTTTTTGCCTGTCGCGGCAAGGGCTGCGATCTTGTCGTCGAAGGAGGACGGCGCTTCAAGGCTGGAGAGCTGGGTGAGATAGGCTTCCTCTTCGATCCCGGCCTTGCGCTTGTCTAGGAACAGCTCGGTTGTGCCATCCGCATGCACAATGGCGCGGGCGAGGGGGTGCGGCGTGTGCGGTACGTCGCTGCCGCGGATGTTGAAGGTCCAGGCGATCGACGACGGGTCGGTCAAAACGACGGCATCGGCACCGGCCTTGGCGATTTCTGCTGCCGTGCCAGCAAGCTTGTCCTTGGCAAGAATGCCGGAATAATCGAGCGGCTGGATCTTGACGCGGCCGAGCGGCGCGGCCGGCCGGTCCTTCCATTGGCGGTCGAGCGGATTGTGGTCGAGGAAGACCAGCGCGCCGCCAAGCCCTTCGAGAGTCTTTTCCAGCTTGCGAACCTCGGCGCCCGTATGCAGCCAGGGATCGATGCCGAGGCGGAAGCCCTTTTTACCGTTGTGTTCCAGCCAGAGATGCGGCGGTTCGCCGACGAGATCGCCGCCGGTGAAAACGCTGCCATCGACCTGTTCCTTGAGCTGGGTAACGTAACGTCCGTCGACAAAGACGACTACCTGACTCTGCGTGACCAGGGCAATACCGGCGGAACCGGTGAAGCCGGTAAGCCAGGACAGGCGCTCGGCCGATGCCGGCACGTACTCGCCCTGGAACTCGTCAGCTCGCGGCACGAGAAAGCCGTCGACGTTGAGCGCTGTCAAAGCAGTACGCAGCGCGTTGACACGCTCCTTGCCGAATTGAGGAGTGGAGGTGACTTCAAAAGACTGAAACATGGATTTTTCCTGCGATGGGAAGGAACCGGTACCGGCATCGCGCTGTGCGACGCGGATCGATTCCTCAAAGGGTGCAAACAGTCTAGCGGAAACAACCGGCGCTGCGAAAGCCCGTCTTTCTGGCCTGCTGTTTGTTGAACGATCGATTCGCCTTGTAGAACGGCGCTTCGCTCGCCTGTCATGATTATCAAACTATGCGCCCTGCGCATGGCACCCATGCTGCATTGCGCCTAGCCGGATTTCAAAAATAGTCTATAAACCCACTCAACGAACACGGACGCAAATCTGATGTTCACGCGAATGCCTTTTGGCAAGAGCTGCACGGTCTGAACATGGTTGGTCATCCTTCTCCTCCTCCCTCCGGGTGGCCAATTTCAGACTGTGAAGAGTCCGCTTGAGCGCTCCTCCTCCTCAAGCTCGCGGACATGACCGGCTTGCCGGTCAGCGGGCGGTGCTTCGGCATCGCCTTTGTATTGAAGAACCCGCTTGTCCATGACGGACAGGCGGGTTTTCCTTTTCTCGCCCCTTGAGACTCCCGCCGCCTATGGACGGTCGAGATGGATGGTCACCCAGCCGTTGCGCCAGATGGTGCGGACATGGCGCAAGTGCTGGCCGTTATAGGCCGAGAGCACCTTCCAGCGCTGTGAGGCAAGAATGCCGGAGAGAATGACCGAACCGCCCGGCGCCAGATGGCTGGCGAGCTGCGGTGCCATCTTGATCAGCGGACGGGCGAGGATATTGGCGATGATCAGGTCGAACGGACCATGTGCGGCAAAGGCCGGCGAGTGAAAGCCGGGCGCCGTGATCGTGGTGATACCGGTGGCGATACCGTTGCGCTTGACGTTTCCGGCGGCGACGCGGGTGGCGATCGGGTCGATATCGGTTGCGAGAACCGGAACCGGCTTGATCTTGCGCGCAGCGATGGCCAGCACACCGCTACCGGTGCCGAGATCGAGCGCGTTGCGGACCTTGCGGGCGCGCATGACGGTTTCGATGACTTCGAGGCAGCCTGCCGTCGTGCCGTGGTGGCCGGTGCCGAAGGCCTGGCCGGCGTCGATCTCGATGGCGATGTCGTTGAGACGAACCTTGTCGCGGTCATGCGAACCATGGACGAGAAAACGCCCGGCGCGTACCGGCGACAGGCCTTCCAGCGATTTGGCTATCCAGTCGACATCCGGAATGATTTCGCGCTCGATCTCGGCATCCGGAAACCGGGCCGCGACAACCTTTGCAAAGCGCGCCCGCATCTCGTCTTCCTCATCGAAGTCGAGATAGAGCGAGGCTTCCCAGATGTCCTTCTTTTCATCCATTTCCATGCTGGCGATGGCGTAGCCGTCGTCCTCGAAAGCGTCGGTCATCAGGTCCATCAGGACTTCGGACAGCTTTTCGGTCGTGGTGATGAAGAGGCGCAGGTCGGCCATGTCTTTGTCCTTGTCGGCAAGTGCTTGCCGTCGGGACGGCTTGCGGCGCTCTAGCATGCCGGGCGATGCGAGGTAAAGCGCAGCGCCTATTGCGCGCCGGGAATCCAGGGCGGCGGCGGGGTGTCCTGGCCGGCAGCATTGTGCAGAAAAGCGGTCGTGAAGCCGGGGATACGGGGTGCAAGCGGCAACAGCAGTGCCCGCAACCCGGTCAGGACCGGATTTCTCAGGGTGATGAAGGCCGTGTTGAACCGGGTTTTCCTAAGCACGGTTTTGACGGCTGGCATCCGCAGGCGGGAATAGTCCTCTTCCCGGCCTTCCGATATCAGCCAGGCAAGCCAGCAGGCGTCCTCGATGCCAAGATTCATGCCGCGCGCACCGGCCGGAGAATGCACATGAGCGGCGTCACCGGCCAGAAACACATTGCCGCGGCTCATGGTTTCGACATGGCGGAAGCTGATCCGGAATTCCGAACTCCACGGCCGCTCCAGTACCATGGCTGGATGGTCGATACGGGTTTCGAAATCCTCAATCGTGGAAATGTAGCGCAGCGTATCCTCGCTCACCGGCAACCTGCCAAGCACGCCGGGATTAAGGAGGTGCATCTCGATGAAACCGGTATCGACCGGCTGCGCATAGCGGTAGTCGGCAAGGAAAAAACGGTTCTCGATGGCATCGCCCGGGAACGTAAACCCAAAGGCCTTGCGCACGACGGAATGGGCTCCATCCGCACCGATCAGCAAGTCGGGCTCCACCGTCTCGGTCTTGCCGTCCGCATGCTGAAGCGTGACCACCGGCTTTTTTACGTCGCTCGGCAACGCGGTGAGTTCGGTCGACCATTCCGGAACGATACCGGACGCCGACAGCCTTTGTAGCAGCAACCGTTCCGTTTCGCCCTGCGGCAGGATCTGGATCGGGCAATAGCGGCTGCGAAAGGTCTCGGTATCGACCGTCACCAGCAGTTTTCCGGATGCCGATATCTTGAATTTCGTCAGGCGCCGGGCCTTGGCAAGAATCAAGGCGCTGACACCGGAGGCTTCCAGCAGCATCAGCGTTCTGGCATTGACGCCGAGTGCGCGGCTTTCGTTGATAGGTGCCGGTCCGGCTGCCTTCGCCACGAGACGGGATTTCATACCCCGCCGCGCCAGTTCGAGCGCCAAGGCAAGCCCGGTCGGCCCGGCTCCGGCGATCAGAATGGACTTTCCGCTGCCTTCACCCATCCGGCCCTCGCGATGGTTATTTCTTGAGCAGGTTTTCCAGTTTCTTGACTGCGGTCTCCGGATTTTCGCCGTACGCGATCGTGCCGGTGAACTTGCCTTCTGAATCGAGCAGGAAGACCGATGCAGTATGATCCATCGTGTAGTCGCCGTCTGGATTCTTTTCGTCCAGCGGGACCTTCTTTGCGTAGACCCGGAAGCCCTTGACCATGTCGAGAACCTTGTCCGGCGGGCCGGAAATGCCGGTGATGCGCTTGGAGACGTTGGAGACGTATTGACCAAGGATTTCCGGCGTGTCGCGCTCGGGATCGACGCTGATGAAATAAGCCTGCAGCCTCGTGCCGTCCGGATCGACCTTTTCCAGCCAGCCGTTCAGTTCGAACAGGGTGGTCGGGCAGACTTCAGGGCAATGGGTGAAGCCGAAGAACAGGGCCGACGGTTTGCCGGTGAACGCCGCCTGGGTGATCGGTTGTCCGGTCTGCGAAACCAGTTCGAAGGGGACGCCGAACGGACCGGCGGCGATCTCTTGTTTGCCCGTGGTCATCTGGTAGCTGATCCAGCCCAGTGCGGCTGCGACGACGGCAACGGCCGCCCAAAGAACGATGCGAAGTGTTTTCATGATTGTGTCCGCTCAAAATCCGCCAAATATTGCTGCCCAGATAGCGGTTTGGCCCGGACGTTGCAAAACATTCGCTCTGCCAGCGTCAAAATGCGGCAGGCGTCATCAAAAACACCATGACATGCCGTTTTCAGCCATCGTCAGCAGCATTTCCGGCCCCTGGACGATCCATCCGAGGAAGGCGGCAAGACACAGCAGCAGGAAAACGCCGCCGATGGCGGTGATCATCAGGTTTTGAGGTGTCTTTCCGACTTCGTGGTTCATCGGGCAATGATATCTCGACGGCCTCGACTTTGAAAGCCGTTTCGCAGCGGGGCGATGCGAACGGAGGATGCCTGCACGAGAATTAGTTTATCATTTTAGCAAATGGTTAATTTGTGTTTGCCATGTTCTAGGCGCGTGAAGGGGGCATCTCCCCCTTGCTGACATGACGTCGCCGGTTTTTATCCAGTCCGGTCCTCCGCATCATCGCTCCTTCCCCATGTCTGCAAATCTTTTGCTGCATTCAAGAACTGGATACATGCTGCATGACGTCATTTGAAAAGCTCGATCGCAAACTTTCTGTCAGTCAGCGCCTGGGAACGCTTGGCCTTGCGGCCTTTGTCGGTTTCGGTGCGATGCTGGCGGTGGGCTGGTATCAGAATTCGAAAATAAACGAGGCTTTGGACAATGCCGCGTTCGCGCAGAGCGCCATCAAAAATGCCAGCGGCATGCGGCTGACCGGCATCGAGATCGTTCTGGCGGCCATGGATACGATTGTCGACCGGGATGAGCGCAAGGTTTCACCCGAACGGCTGAAGATCATCGCCGATTCGATTGCAACGCTGAACGCCAGCAAGGCAGACGCCGTTGCCCTGGCTGCCTCTGTCGGCAAGCCGGAAATCATGGCGACCTTCGATGCGGATCTTGCCGAACTGACGCAGGCCGTCCAGATCGACCTGAAGCGGATGGTGGAGGAGGGCGCGGCGCCCGAGGCCTTCGGTGCCATCGACGACGCGATCGACGGTGCCGGCGAGCGGATGACGGTTTCCCTGGACAAGCTCTCGGACGAAGCTGGTCAACTGCTGGTTTCGCGTCTCAACGAAGCGACCGGTCTTTCAAGCCAATCCATCCTGCTGCAAATCGGGCTTGGCCTCGTTGCAATGGGCTCGCTGCTAGGGCTGCTCTATTTTCATGGCAACGTTTTGCGTCGCGGCATCTTTTCGGTGCGCGACAGCATGCAGCGCATTCTCAAGGGTGACGACCAGGCATCCGTTGATGGCGTGGCCCGCGGCGACGAACTGGGCGAGATGGCCCGTGCAGTCGATATGTTCCGGCTGGCGGCGATGGAAAAGCAGAGCCTTGAACTGTCGGCCGCTGCAAGCCGCAGCGAACACGAGACAGAGCGCGGCGCGCGCGAAGCGGCAAGTGCCGAAGAGGCGCGTCAGGTGCAGCGCGCGGTCGCTGCGCTGGGGCAGGGCCTCAACCTTCTTTCCGACGGCAATCTGACCGCAACGATCGATCAGCCCTTCCGGCAAGACCTTGAATCGTTGCGCCGGGACTTCAACCACGCCGTCGAGAAGCTTCAGGACGTCTTGTCCAACGTCCGCGAAAACAGCAGTTCGATCCAGTCGAACAGCCGCCAGATGCGTGGTGCTGCCGACGATCTTGCCAAACGTACGGAACAGCAGGCCGCCTCGCTCGAGGAAACATCGGCGGCGCTCGACCAGATCACGGTTACCGTGCGCACCGCCACGCAGCGCGCCGAAGAAGCCAGCCAGATGGTCGGCGAAACCCGCAGCAATGCCGAGGAATCCGGCCGCATCGTCCGGGAGGCCGTCGAAGCCATGGCCCGGATCGAAAACGCGTCGTCCGAAATCGGCAAGATCATCAATGTGATCGACGAAATCGCCTTCCAGACCAATCTTTTGGCGCTGAATGCCGGGGTTGAGGCAGCTCGCGCCGGCGAGGCGGGCAAGGGCTTTGCGGTTGTGGCACAGGAAGTACGCGAGCTTGCCCAGCGTGCCGCCGGTGCCGCCAAGGATATCAAGGTGCTCGTCGGCCGCTCCAGCAGCGAAGTCGGCACCGGCGTCAAGCTGGTGCAGGCGACCGGCGAAGCGCTCGGCCGGATCGGCACGGATGTCGTGCGGATCAACGAGCACATGACCTCGATCGTCAATGCCGCCCGCGAACAGTCCGTCGGCCTGCAGGAAATCAATACCGCGATCGGCCAGCTGGACCAGATGACCCAGCAGAACGCCGCGATGGTCGAGCAGACCAATGCCGCCAGCCATACCCTGGCGCAGGACGCCGAAGGCCTTACCGCACTGATCGGCCAGTTCCAACTGAGCGGATCGTCCACCCGCCCCATACTCCAGCCTGTTCGCATTGCCACACCTGCGACCACGCGCCCCGCACCGTCCCCCGCCAAGGCCCTGATGGGCAAGCTGGCGGGCGCCTTCAACAGCCCCGCGTCATCCGTGCCCAAGGCATCGGGTTCCGCCGAAAATTGGGAAGAATTCTGATCATGTCAAACGCAATCAAGCAGTCCGGTGCCTATCTGGAAATCGTCTCGTTTCATCTGGGCGACCAGGAATTCTGCATCGACATCATGGCAATCCGCGAAATCCGCGGCTGGGCGCCGGTGACGCCGATGCCGCATACGCCGCCTTACGTTCTCGGTCTCATCAACCTGCGTGGCGCGGTGATCCCCGTCATCGATATGGCCTGCCGCCTCGGCATGAAGATGACGGAGCCATCGGAGCGCTCGGCGATTATCGTCACCGATATCGCCGGCAAGCTGGTCGGCCTTCTGGTCGAGCAGGTTTCCGACATGATGACGATCAAGAGCGAAGCTTTGCAGCCGGCACCGGAGATCATTCCGGAAGAGCAACGCGCTTTCTGCCGCGGTATCGTTGCTCTGGAAAAGACCATGGTCTGCTTCCTCAACCTCGACACGGTCATCGCCGACGAACTGGCGCAAGCCGCTTAAACCGTCTCGCGCTCAACGGAAAAGACGCCACCGGTGACCCGGATGGCGTCTTTTGGCGTTTGGGCAGGCGGGAGGCTGGCGAAATGCTCCGGCCGCATTGTGCGTTGCAGCAGTTGCGAATAGCATTCCTGCGCGAAGCCTAGACTTTTGGAGATTGCCCGTGAAATGCCTGTTGCTTGTCGATATCCAGAACGGCTTCTGCTCCGGGGGAAATCTTGCGGTACCGGAGGGCGAGGCGGTCGTTGCCGTGGCCAACCGGCTGATGGCCGAGGGCGGGTATGATCTGGTCGTCGCCTCGCAGGACTGGCATCCGGCCGACCACGGAAGCTTTGCGTCGCAACACCCCGGCAGAAAACCCTTTGAGATGGGGATGCTGCATGGCAAGCCGCAGATGCTCTGGCCGGACCATTGTGTCCAGGGCACGGCCGATGCCGATCTGCATCCGGAGCTCGACAAAACGCGCATCCAGCATATTCAGCGCAAAGGCGAGGACCGCGGTGTCGACAGCTATTCCGCCTTTCGCGATAACGATCACGAGGCGCTGACCGGGCTGTCCGCCTATCTGGCCGGTCGTGGCGTCGCGAAACTCGATGTCTGCGGCCTTGCCACCGACTATTGCGTCAAGGATTCGGTCCTGGACGCAATTCTCCTGGTCCCCGGCATTACCGTTCGGCTCGTCATCGATGCCTGCCGCGGCATCGATCCGGCAGGGGTTGCGGCGGCGATCGCCGAGATGTCGGCCGCGGGCGCTACGATCGTCACATCCGGCGACGTGCTGGCGGGCGACACCGCTATTTCGGCGGGCCGTTCGTCCAGGTAACCGGCTGCTCGAATAGCGGAATGGTCGAGATCGACATCTTGGCGGAGCCGTCGGTCAACTCGCGCGAATGGGCGAGGTAGATCAGTGTGTTGTTTTTCTGATCGTAGATGCGGGTGACCACCAGCTTCTTCCAGATCAGGGACAGCCCCTCCCGGAACACTTCCTCGCCTCCCTGGTCAAGCTCGATATCGCCGATCGTCACCGGCCCGGTCTGGCGGCAGGCGATCGAGTTGTTCGACGGATCCTCAAACCAGTTGCCGTTCTTCAGGCGGTCAATGACGCTACGGTCGAAATAGGTGACGTGGCAGGTGATGCCAGCGACCTTGGGATCGCTGACGGCATCGATGGTGATGTCGTTGCCAAGCCAGTCGACCCCGACCTCGCCGACGGTTTCTGCCTTTGCGGCAAGCGAAAACAGACTTGCCGCAACAAGGGTACAGGCGCTGACGAGGCGGACGGGCAATGACATTTTTGGTTTCTCCGGGTGAGTTTCCACACACATAGGATGGCAAACCGGCAATGCAAGCCGTGGCGGCGTGGATGGCGCGTGCGCGGGTGGTCCCGCAGGTGGCAGGCTCACCACTCCGTTCGACACGTTTTTAGCCGGCACTTGATAGCGATCGTGCCGGTTCCATGCCCTCATCCGCGGCCGCTCGCATCTGGGCTGCAGCCCCTGCCAGCGCGCGGGCACTTGCCGTCGATGTGGCGTGCAGGCTTCCAGCGATGCTCAGCCTGTCGCGTCCCAGCGCCTTGGCCTCGTAGAGTGCAGTATCGGCTTGGACCATGACCTGCGCAATCGACCCGCCTGGGTCGGCCATGGCGATACCGATACTGACGGTCAACGCAATATCCTTGCCCTTATCCGTTCCGGCTGGTGCCGTTCTGACGGCCGTGCACAGCGCGTCGGCAAGCGCTGCCGCTTCCAGCCGGCCGATGCCGCTGAGCGCGATGCCGAACTCCTCGCCCCCCAGCCTGCCGAGAATACCGCGCCCGGCGAGAGTTTTGCTGATGATCCGGGTGAAATGCCTCAGAGCCGCATCGCCGCCGGCGTGGCCATGGGCGTCGTTGATCTGCTTGAACCGGTCGAGGTCAAGCAGCATGAATGCGGTCTGGCGGCCGGATGCCGCCGAGGTTGCGAACATCCGCTCGAATTTCGCCATGAAGGCGCGGCGTGACAAAGCGCCGGTCAGATCGTCGTGGGCGATCAGATGGCGAAGATTGACGATCATCCGTCCATGCAGCATCAGGATGATACCAAGGAAAAGCAATGGGACGCTGAGGAGTTGTGCGGCCAGCAGCGCCGTTCCCGCCATCTGTGGATCCGCGACATTTCCAAATATGCCGAACCCAGTGGCAAGCGTTGCAAGCTGCAGGGCATGAAGGCCGGCGACAGCGAATGACGCCACACAGCAAAACAGCATGTAGGGCGCAATCGCCTGCTCTTTCGGCCAATGGCGGACGATCGTCATTCCGATGGACAGGCAGGCGAGGCTGGCAAGCCCGATGCCAATGGCGGTCTGTGCCAAAACGTGACCGGCGGCTTGGCTCAGGAGCAGCAACGCGGCACCAAGCACCGCAAGCGCAAACGCGAGCGGCCAGCCGCCAGGTGACCGCCTGCCGAGGAACAGCCTGAAGCCGTTCAGGATCAGCAGACAGGCTAATGCCATCGCTATCGGACCGACCCCTATCCGGGACCATGCGGGGGACATATGTGCTGTCAGAAGGAGAGCTGTGGCCAGCGTTGCAATCCCGCAGGCCGCACCGAAACTGGCGGTACCCGGTATGCCGGATTTGCGCAGGGACAGAAGCACGGGAAACATGACCGCGAGAGAGATGGCTGCGATGGCGGAAAGAAAGCTCATAGACGCGAATTCCTGCCGAATGGGTGCTTAAAAAAATTTGGCCCGTTCACACGGATAAGCCCGAATTCGTAGTGTCGCCGTTTTAATTTTTCCCGTCGAAATTTCCTGCAATTTTAGCCAATCCGCCCGCGCTCACCGGGTTTCCACCACTATTTTTCCGCGATGCAAACGCAATCGGCATCTACCTATGATTTTGGAGGCCCCGGGATGCACGTGCGCTATTTCCTCAAACCGCATTTCGCATCAGTGCTCTCCCATCGTGAACGGGGAGTGATGGAGCCCGCGCCCGAACCGCAGGTGGGTTGCCAGAGGCGTTGATGCCACGGCCGTCGCCTGAAGATGGGTGACGCTGGGGAGTGTATCGAACAACCGCGTCCCCTGGCCGAGCAGGACAGGCGCGATGTGAATGCGCAATTCGTCCAGCAGATCCGCTTCGATGAACTGCCGGGCGGTTGTCGCACCACCCATGACACAGACGGACTTACCGGCCGCAGCTGCGTTGGCCATCCGGAGCACCGCCGCGGGCTCCTCATTGACGAAGGTGAACGTCGTCGGGCCCATTATATGCTCGTCGCGCCACCGGTGGGTCATGACGAAACATGGCATGCCGAATGCGCCGTCTTCGCCCCATTCCGGCACACCGGCATCATAGGTGGTGCGGCCGAGAATGAAGGCTCCGGTCTGCGAAAACATGTCTTCCGCTGCCCGCCGGTCCGCTGCACCCGGCGGCGTCCCGTCAGTGCCGAACAGCCAAGCATGCAAGGCGCGGCCGTTCCGGCCGAGCGGGTGTTCGCGTGAAATATCGGGCCCTGCGGCAAAGCCGTCAAGCGACAGGCTGATGTCAAGAAAGACATGGCTCATGTGAGGGTCTCCTTATTCTCGCCAAAAATAAAGGCTTTGAGACCTGACGCAAATGCAGAGTTTTGAGCTTCAGGTTCAATGCGAGGGGATTTTTCCCGCGTTGTGACGGCTCGCTATACCGTGATGTCCGGGCGGGAAGACACCTCCGCCGCTTTTTGCCCGCGGCAGGTGCCGCTTATCCTATACCCACTTGCTCCCCGACTTTCGCTGAGCCCGCGTAAAGGAATTGGTTACCATACTTTGTCATTCTTTTGATCGACCGGCAGGCCCCGGCAAGCGCGCATTTCAGCGCATCACGGGCATTGGACCGGCCTCGGCGGCAATGCGTCTCGTTGCTCTCCGATTGTGTAATGCGTTTCGGGTAACGAGTATCATGGCGTTTGCGGTCGAAAAGTTCAGTCACGTCGTCCCTTCCGGCAAGCCAGGGGAGCGTCCCAGGCAATCGGTGCGGTTCCTCTCCGGTGCCACGATTGCCGGTATCGGCATTGCCGCCTCCGTCTGGATGATCGCGACATTCGCCGTGATGCAGAGCATGGGGCCCTCGCTGCCGTCCGGCAAAGGGCCGCGGTTTGAGGCTTCGCTGGGACTAAACCCGATCGTACACGCTGCCCCGCAACAGCGTGTCGTGCGTCTCTCGAAGTTTTCGCGGCTCACGGTTCTGCCGCGCATGAATCTCGTCGCCAAGGCCGCTCCGCAAAACAGCCTGGCGGCGATCGCCATGGTCAAGCCAGCTGCGGATTTCACCGAGAAAACACAGGTTCTGGCGCTGGCAAAAGCCGCCGCCGCAAGGGGCGATGCGCTGATCACCGGCTCGACCCCGGTTTCGGCCAACGCGCTTGTCGAAACCATCTCGCTGAAGGATCAGGAGCTTGGCAAACCGTTCAACCTGGTCATGCCGGAACCGTCACCGGCTCTTGCCGGCATGCTTCCCGATCTGGGGCCGCTGCCGCTCGCCAAGCCGCGGAGCCTGGCAGACGCGGCGGGCAAGCCTGACGAACGGGCTAGAAAGCCCGCGGCGAAAGAGTTGGCCTATGCCAAACCCGATCTGCCAATGGAGGACGACAACGAGGTCCGTCCGGCTTTCCGCGGCAAGAAAGGCGTCGCCTACTATGATATCTCGGCTGGCGTGGTTTTCATGCCGAACGGCGAGAAGCTGGAGGCGCATTCCGGCATCGGCAAGATGCGTGACAATCCGAAATATGTTCACGTCAAGATGAAGGGCCCGACGCCGCCCGGTACCTACAAGGTGACGATGCGGGAAGCACTGTTCCATGGAGTGGAAGCGGTTCGTTTGACCCCGACGGACGGGGTCGCGCCGCATGGCCGTGACGGCCTGCTGGCACACAGCTATCTCTTGAGAAACCGGGGGGATTCGCATGGATGCGTTGCATTCGAGGAATATCCCCGCTTCCTCAAGGCCTTCAAGCGTGGCGAGATCACCCACATGGTCATCGTCAAGAGCATGAAGGGCTTTTCCGCACCCAAGCGCACCTTTGCATCGCTGTTTTCCAAGGGCGCCTAAGCGGTTCCTGACGTCGTCGCGGATCTGACCCTGCGGCCGTCAGATGCTGATCCCGAAAGAGCTCACTCCACGATCCTTTTCGTCTGCGGCATGCACTGCAGACGATAGCGGCAGCCGTCTGCTCCCATACTCCAATAGGCTGATCGCAGACCGGAAGACACATTCCTTCGTCATGTGCTAATATATCGGCTTCAGGAGAGGGACATGTTAACTCCTTACCGGGTGAGCACTGTTGCGTTTGGGTTGCTGTTGTGCGGCGCCACGCTGCCAAAGGCGGCTGAGCCGATCGGCAAGGCAGTCGAAATCAGGACTGCGGTGACAGGGGCCGGCGGAGATTTCTCGATCAACGATCCGGTACACCGGGACGAGCGAATTCGGACGTCCAAATCCGGCTTGGGGCAGTTTGTCTTTCGGGACGGCACCAAGCTCGCCGTCGGCTGGGGCTCGTCGGTGGTTGTCGACAAGTTTGTTTTCGATGACTCCAATTCGGTGAAGAGGCTGACAATCAAGGCTGCGAAGGGGACGTTTCGCTGGGTGAGCGGAAATTCCAGGCACACGGCCTATGAGATCCTGACGCCGGCCGGGACGATCGGCGTGCGGGGAACGGCATTCGACTTCTATATCGGCGCCGATGGCACGACGGCCGTGGTCCTGTTGGGCGGCGCCGCCAGCTTTTGCGGAGCCGGCGGCTGCAAGCAATTGACCAAGCGCTGCGATTGCATCGTTGCCAAGCGCAACGGCAACATGTCCGATGTGCGCCGTGTCAATCGCGGCGTCTTCAAGACGCTGGGCAACACCAGGGCGCTGCCTTTCCTGTCGGGCAATCAGAAACTCGTGGCCGGTGGCGGTTATGGCGGCTGCGGCCTTGCCTTGGCGGTTGATATCCAGCGCCAGGACCGCGCGCCCCGTATTGAAAGGGAGGTTCGTCCCGCGCCGGACGTTCCGGAGAAAATCGAAAAGCCGGACGACCGGAAGCCGGATCAGGACAAACCCAATCGCGATAAACCGCACCACGAACCGGACAGGCACCACGACCATGATGATACCGGCGATGGCAAGCACGGAGAAAATGACAAAAAGGATCGTTGGCACGGCGACCGCGACAAACCCGGCGGACATGACCGTGATCGTGGCAAACGCGACAGGCGGAACCATCATGACAATCGCTCCAAGCATGGCCATACGAGTGATCGGGCGACGGGCGACGATAACTAGGAGCCCGGTGCCGCTGCTGGTGAGCGATGTTGCGGTGGCTTTGCACCGGTTATTTGGCTGGAGCATCGTCCTGTTTGGGCGTCGCGTGGCAAAAGTGTTCCGACCGGCGTGAGATACGGCGATAGAATCCGGTCATGTCCGGTTGCAGGCCGGCGGCCTTTCCCTTGGCGGCACGGACCGCCTCACGCGCGTCGGGTGAGCGTGCCGCCAGGGCATCGACCATTCGCGTATGCGCCTGTTTCAACGCGGTGAACCCTGCCGAACGGGCGAAGGCTTCGTCCCCGAGAACCGCGAAGGTCCGGGTGCGCGTGCTCTTTCCCTTCAGGATCAAGGCGCCGGCCTCCAGCACCGCATAATGCGGGGCGAGGCGGGCGGTGTTTTCTGACACCAGAATGTCGAAGCTGACGTCCTTGCAGGCGGTCTCTATGCGCGCGGCGATGTTCACCGTGTCTCCCACGGCCGAATAGTTGAAATGGGTTTCGGCGCCCATGTTGCCGACACAGGCAAGTCCGGTATGTATACCGATACCAATGCCGACGGTCTGGCCGTCTCCGAAACCGAACGCATCCTCGGCGTTGAGGCGTGCGAGCGTTTCGCGCATGGCCAGCGCCGCATGGACAGCCTTGGCCGCATGGTCGCTGACATCCACCGGCGCGTTCCAGAATGCCATGATCGAATCTCCGATGAACTTGTCGAGCGTTCCCTCGTTGGCGATGACGTGGCGGCTGAGCGCGTCAAGGAAGGTGTTCAGAAACCCGACGACCGCAGCGGGCGTCAGCCGCTCGCTGATCTCGGTAAAATTCCTGACATCGACGAACATCACGGTCAGTTCCCGATCGTCGCCGCCGAGGCGCAAGGCATCCTGCGTATGTTCGATGCGATAGAGCAGGGAAGGGGAAAGGTAGTGGCCAAAGGCGGCGCGAACCGCCCGGCGTTCGCGGTCGATCACCAGGAAGCGAAACGCGGTTGCGGAGAAATGCGTGATCGATCCACTCAGGATCGGCGCCAACGGATCGACGAGAAGGCCGCCATAGAGGAAGGCGACCCACGAAGCCGCAAGAGCCAGCGCGGTGATCAGCAGGCCGCAGGCAAGCGCCATCGCCGGGCTGACGAACGTTGTCAGGACGACGAGCACCGTGCCGACCAGCGCGATGCCGAGGATTTCAAGCCCATCGGCCCAATCCGGCCGCGACAGGAAGCGGCCCGACAGAATTTGCTCGACGATCTGGGCCTGCAGCGAGACACCGGGTACGTTTTGTCCAAGGGAGGTGGTCCGGATATCCTGAAGGCCAGCGGCTGACGTGCCCACGAAGACGATGCTGCCGTTTATCTTCGCGGTTGTCTCGTCCGCGATATTGCTGTCCGTCAGGATATCCCGTGCCGAAACATAGCGTCTTGCATTGTCAGGTGTGACATAGAGCCACAATTCTCCCGCGGCGGTCACCGGGACGATGAATTCGCCGATCTTGATCCGGGTTATCGTGTCTTGCACATCGGGCGCGTCTGCGAGCAGATAGGTGGATGCACCCTGCGCTACGCGCAATGCTTCCAGCGCAAGGCTGGGATAGAGTTGTTCGCCGTCGCTCAAAAGCAATGGCGCGGTGCGCACAACCGCTGACGGATCGCCGGGGGTGAGGCTGATATGACCGAGACCTGCGGCATTGGTCGCAAGCTGCGGCCGCAGCGGCGTTGCTGCGAGCATGCGGGGTGGCGCGTTGAAGGGCGGCTCGCCGGTAAAGGCGAAGCCGGCCTTCACTCCGGGGCGGCCGTTTCCTTCGTTCGAAAGGGCGAAGCCGAGCACCACGGGTTTTCCGGCGATCGATCGCGCGAAAATTTCGTCATTGTCCGATAGCCGCGCAAGGATCGACGGATCGATCCCGGCGATGTCGCGGATGACTGTGCGGGGAGAAAGGCGGTCGGGCTCGGAAAACAGGATATCAAAGGCGATGGCCGACGCGCCCATGGCGGAAAGCCGGTCGGTGAGCCTCGCCATGCGGTCCCTTGGCCACGGCCACTGACCGAATTCCTTCAGCGAGGCCTCGTCTATGTCGACCACGCGAACCGGCATGTCCTGAAAGGTGCGCGGCACGATGCGCTGATATTCATCAAACGCCACTTCGCGGGCCTGCCGCATCACCTGCGGATCGTTTGCCCGCAGCACCGTGAGGATCGCGACGATCACCAGACCGACAAAGACGCCAATTTGCTGCGCGCGTGTCATCTACGCCATCCGCCCCCGATGGCCGGGAGCTTAACATGTGCGCTGCAAATGGCGAAAAGAGGCTTATCCGGCAGAGGGCATGCTGTCTCTGGTGCGGCAATAGGGGCCGCCTCGGCAGTGCCTCGCAGGCTCACGAGGTTTGGGAATTGCCACCGCAGGCGCGGTGCTCTAATGCCGTCTACACTCTTTGGGGACGGCATTCATGCGAATCAATGCAATCACGAACTGGGCCTATTGCGTGACAGTGGCCCTGACCGCGCTTTCCGGCGGCGCATTCATTCTGTCTGCCAGGAGTGCCAGCCAGGAGCGCATTGCGGTTGAGGAGCATCTCGCTTTGGATACGCTCGCGGGGGATCTGGCGCTCGGAGCAGAAGAGCGAAGCGACGAAGCCCGCCTGTACGTGATGCGGGGTGATCAGCGCCATCTCGATGCTTTCCACGTCAAGGAAGCCGAAGAGCGCCGCTACGAGGCGAAGATCAAGGATGCGCAAGCGCAAGGCGCTTCACCTGCGGAAATGACAGCACTTCACGAGATCGAGCAGGATGCCGAAGCTCTGGACAAGATCGAGATTGCCGCGATCGATGCCTATCGCAACGGCGATCGGGTGGCCGCGCAGCAAATGCTCTTTGGTCCCGAGCATGAGCGCTTTCAAACGGCGTTGCTGGAGACCGTCACGCGATTTCGCGATCTGACCAATGCCCGCACCAGCGCGGCGCTGAACGATGCCCGGTTGAGAAGCGATTGGTTTGGCATTGTCGCCAAGACCATGCTGGGGCTGACGGCGGCGCTGTTTCTCGGCGTTCTCTATTTCGTGCTCAGACGCCGCATCGCCATGCCGCTGATGCGCATGACCGGTATCGTCACGCGGCTGGCGAAGCAAGATTATGCGGTGGAGGTTCCTCTGGACCGGCGGCGCGACGAAATCGGCGAGATGAACGAAGCCATCCATGTTTTCCGCACCAACGGCCTGGAGCGCGACCGGCTGGATGCGGAGCGCCGGCTGGACCAGCAGACCAAGGACCTGATCCTGCAGATGATGCACCGGCTGCAGGCCTGCCAAACGCAGGGCGAACTGGCGGATGTCGTGGCGCGGTTCGCGCCGCAGATATTCCCCAATCTTGCCGGACATCTCTACATCCTCAATGAGAGCAGGACATTGCTGACGACTGCCGGAAGCTGGCTTGATCCGCGTCAATCGGCAGCGTCCTTCACCTCCAGCGCCTGCTGGGGATTGCGCCGAGGGCGGCCGCATCTGAGCAACCGCGGCCATGGCGACATTGCCTGCCAGCATCTCGACCAGAACGACCTGGCCGGGCTCTGCGTGCCGCTGACGGCGCAGGGCGATACGATCGGGCTGCTTTATTTCGAGGAGCGTTCCGATGCGGTGGCGCAGGTGGAGACCTCGCGGCTCTATCTCGAATTGATCGCCGAGAATATCGGTCTTGCCGTCGCCAATCTGCAACTGCGCGACAAACTGACACATCTTGCCGTGCGCGATGCGCTGACCGGACTGTTCAACCGGCGCTGGCTGGATGAAACTCTCAATCGGCATGGCCGGGAGGACGCGGCCAATCCGCTGGTCTGCCTGATGGTCGATATCGATCATTTCAAGCGTTTCAACGACGAGTTCGGCCATGATGCGGGCGATGTGGTGATGCAGTACGTGGCGCAGATCGTCATCGATACGGTGGGCGATGCTGGCAGCGCCTACCGCTTCGGCGGCGAGGAGTTCACTGTCCTTCTGCCGGGCATGAGCGAAGCGGCCGGGTTCGAGTTCGCCGAACGGCTGAGGACCAGGATCGGCACAGCGCCCCTGTCGCATCGCGGCCGGATCCTGGGCTCGGTGGCTGTCTCGATCGGCGTGGCATCGGCTCCCGCCGGTGGAACCGTGCCGACATTGCTGACGCGGGCCGATGCCGCACTCCTGAACGCCAAGGCCGGCGGGCGCAACATGACGGTGTCCGCGTCAAAACTGATCTTGAGCGAGGCGCGGGGCCAGGCCTGAAACCGGACGCTTTAGCAACGCCTACCCATTCGGGCCGGGGCGCCCGGTATCATCCGCCAGTTTGCGGCTTTTGTGCTCAGCCGATTTGTGCCGCCAGATTGCCGAGGATCGCTGTCCAGCCCTGTTCGTGCGCCTGGCGTGCTTCCTCGTTCTTGAATGTCACATGCCGCACGGTGATTTCGGTCATGTCCGGGCCGAGTTCCACAAGGTCGATGGTCACAACGCTGTCGTCGAGCGAGTAGGGAGATTCCCAGGTGAAGGACAGGCGGCCAAAGGGATCGATCTCCAGATAGGTGCCGGCATGCGGGATTTCCTTCTCGGGCGTCACCATGACGATCGAGAAACGGCCGCCCTTCACCGGATCGTTGCTGACTTTGGCGGGCTTCGAGCCCGGCAGCGGCGGCATCATGAATTTTGCCAGCATCTGCGGCGAAAGCCAGGCGTTGAACACTTTTTCGCGCGGCGCGGCGATCGTGCGGCTGACCGTCAGTTCAAGCTCTTTCATCGTCCTGATCCTTTGAAACAAGTAGTTTTTCAAGCGCCGCAAGGCGCAGGTCCCAGATGGATTTCAATTGCGCGAACCAGTTCTCGGTGAGCTTGAGCGGTTCGAGTTCCGCCGCGATGAAATGTTCGCGGCCGAGTGTGCGGCGCGTAACGAGTTCTGCCTCCTCCAGAACCTTGATATGTTTCGAGACGGAGTTCAGCGACATGTCGAAATGGGCGGCGAGTGCCGTCACTCTTAACGGCCCCTCCTGCACGAGCAACGTCAAGATGCGCCGCCGCGTCGTATCGCCGGCGGCCTTCAGAAGCCGTGAGAGAGCATCGTCGTCCATTCATTCACCTTGTTGGTTGAATACACCTTGCGCCGCCGATAATCAACCGTATGGATGAATGCTTTGTGCCGGTGTCGAGTGGTGACGGTGATCTGCGCGATGCCGTTGCACCACGCCCGGCCCACCGGCGTGGGGTTCAGGCGTCGGACGAGACGCTGAGAGCTGCCGTTTTGGATCGGAAGAAGTCAGCCTTCTCAGCCCTCTGTTGCGAGAGATCTACGCCAAGCCCACAGGTTCACACCCGCTCGACAAACCCGTCCAGCACCCGCTTCTGTCCGGCCCGGTCGAAATCGATCGTCAGCTTGTTGCCTTCGATACCGGCAACATTGCCATTGCCGAACTTGATGTGGAACACCCGGTCACCAACGGCAAATTTCGAGGGTTCGTCGATCTTCGACTTGGCGATCAGTTCGCCGTCGATGGTGCGGGCCTTGGGGCCGCTTTCGCCGTAGCCGATGCGCTCGATCGAGACGCCGGAGCGGTTGCCCCAGTTGTCGCGGGTAGCGTCGGTCTTGTTGGCCTGGGCGCGCTTCCAGCCGGGCGTGGAATAGGTGTTGGCGAACGGCTCCTGCTTGTCGAAGCGGGACTGGCCGTAGCCGCCGCGATTGTAGCCGCCATAGGATTGTTCGGCTTCCGAGACTTCGACATGGGTGGTGGGCAGTTCGTCGAGGAAGCGCGAGGGCAGCGTCGATTGCCACAGGCCATGGATGCGGCGGTTGGAGACGAACCAGATGTGGCAGCGGCGCTTGGCGCGCGTCAGGCCGACATAGGCAAGACGGCGCTCTTCTTCCAGCCCCGAGCGGCCGCCTTCGTCCAGCGCCCGCTGGTGCGGAAACAGGCCTTCCTCCCAGCCGGGCAGAAAGACGGTCTCGAATTCAAGCCCCTTGGCCGAATGCAGCGTCATGATCGAGACGGCGTCGAGTTCGGCATTCTGCTCGACATCCATCACCAGCGCGATGTGTTCGAGGAAGCCGCGCATGCTCTCGAACTGCTCCATCGAGCGGATCAGTTCCTTCAGGTTTTCCAACCGCCCCGGCGCTTCGGCCGACTTGTCGTTCTTCCACATGTCCGTATAGCCGGATTCTTCGAGGATGGTCTCTGCAAGCTCGGTGTGTGGCGTGGTTTCCAGCAGACCCTGCCAGCGCTGGAACATCGAGACGACATCGAACAGCGATTTGCGCGGCTTGGGCTTCATCTCGTCGGTTTCGATGATATCGGCAGACGCCGCCAGCATCGGGATATCGCGCTTGCGGGCATAGTCGTGCAGGGCGCGCACGGTGGTGTCGCCAAGGCCGCGCTTCGGCGTGTTGACGATACGCTCGAAGGCGAGGTCGTCGGCCGGCTGGCAGACGAGGCGGAAATAGGCGAGCGCGTCGCGGATTTCCAGGCGCTCGTAGAAGCGCGGGCCGCCGATAACGCGGTAGTTCAGGCCGAGCGTGACGAACCGGTCTTCGAACTCGCGCATCTGGAAGGAGGCGCGCACCAGGATCGCCATGTTGTTGAGCGGATGCTGGGTGCGCTGGAGCTGTTCGATCTCCTCGCCGACGGCGCGGGCTTCCTCTTCCGAATCCCAGGCGGCATGGACCTGCACCTTGTCGTCGTTTGGGTCGGTACGGTCGGTGAACAGCGTCTTTCCGAGGCGGCCTTCGTTATGGGCAATCAGATGGGCGGCGGCACCGAGAATATGCTCGGTCGAGCGATAGTTGCGCTCGAGCTTGATCACCTTGGCGCCCGGGAAATCCTTCTCGAAGCGCAGGATATTGTCGACCTCGGCACCGCGCCAGCCATAGATCGACTGGTCGTCGTCGCCGACGCAGCAGACATTCTGCGGCACGCCCTTCGGGCGCTGGGCAAGCAGCCTGAGCCACATATATTGAGCGGTATTGGTGTCCTGATACTCATCGACGAGAATGTAGCGGAACTTGTCGTGGTACTCGCGCAACACATCCGGATTGGTGCGGAACATGCGGATCGGGTGCAGAAGCAGATCGCCGAAATCGCAGGCATTCAGCGTCATCAGCCGCGCCTGGTAGGCGGCATAGAGTTCGCGGCCCTTGCCATTGGCGAAGGCGCGGGCATCGCCTTCGGGGATTTCAGCGGGGCCAAGGCCCTTGTTCTTCCAGCCGTCAATCATCTGGGCGAACTGCTTGGCCGGCCAGCGTTTGTCATCGATGCCATCGGCCTGGATCAGCTGCTTGATCAGGCGCACGACGTCGTCGGTGTCGAGAATGGTGAAAGAGGATTTGAGGCCAACCAGTTCGGCATGGCGGCGCAACAGCTTGACGCCGATCGAATGGAACGTGCCCATCCAGGGCATGCCCTCGACGGCGCCGCCGACGAGAACGCCGACGCGCTCCTTCATCTCGCGTGCCGCCTTGTTGGTGAAGGTGACGGCAAGGATTTGGCTGGGGAAGGCGCGCCCGGAGGCAAGGATATGGGCGATGCGGGTGGTGAGCACGCGGGTCTTGCCGGTGCCGGCGCCGGCGAGCACCAGAACCGGGCCATCCAGGCTTTCAACCGCTTCGCGCTGTTCTGGGTTCAGGCCGGAAAGATAGTCGGGCACACGGTGCTGATCGCGCGCTGCCATGGCGCGGGCGGCGATGCCGCCACTGGGCGCAGGCGGTGCCGGCTGCGGGCTCACGCCACGCTGCGGCCGCGGGGCCGGTTCCTCATCGAAGAAGGGAATATCGTCAAAACCATTGCTCATGCGGCTCAATGTAGTGATTCGGAGCCGAAAGGCCAGAATTCCGTTCTGCTTTTATTCCGGAATGTCCAGCTTCCTTGTGGAGACAACCGCTTTTTGGCCGCGATCAGGGCTGATGATCGGCGTCGAAGACAGGATCGACGGGAAGCTGCAAGGCTGTCGCCAGCTGGTTGGTCTTGGCGGCAAGGGCAATGACGCGCAGCAGATCGGCATGCTGCTCCGGTGTCATGCCCTTGGATTTGGCGGCCGCCGTATGCGAATGGGCGCAGTAGCCGCAGCCATTGGTGACGGAAACGGCGATGTAGAGCATTTCCTTGACAAGCGGATCGAGCGCCGACGGTGTCGCCATCACGGCTTTGACTTCCGCCCAGGTCTTTTCGAGCAGATCCGGGTCGAAGGCGAGATAATGCCACATGTTGTTGATGAAGGCGGATTTGCGGGGCGCGCGGATGTCATGGAAGACGGCTTTGACGCGGGGATTGGATTCCGGATCCTGTTGTTTTTCGATGGTGCTCATGGGGATCCTCCGATCGGGTCACGCTAGACGCAGCGTGGCGTCCTGTCGAGCGCCGGGAAGGGCTCGAAGCGCCAAAAAGGGCTTTTATTACAATTGCGTAATGATGGCATTCCGGCATTGCCTGCAATGCGGCAAAAAGGGATAGTCGCTGTAATAACGGGGTTCGCGCGCCAGAGTGGCCGAAGCTCGCTTAATCAATTGGAGTTTTGCATGCGGCTTTGGAAGCAGCTTTTGATCTGCCTGGTCATTCTTTCCGTCGGCCTTGGCGTCTGGGTTCGCTTTGTGCCGGGCGCCAGTGCCATGCTTGCTCAGGCCGGCGTGCCGGAGCAACTGGTGGCCTACGTCGCGAAACCGGCGGATGCCGCAAAGCAAGGGGAAGGACAAGGACAGGGCGGCCAATCCCAGGGCGGACGCGGCCAGGGTGGCGGGGCGCCGCTTGTCGTTACGCAGCAAGCCGATACCGCCGTCGTCAACGACAGGCTGAATGCGATCGGCAGCGGCGAGGCGATCCTTTCTGTCAGCGTCACGCCGCTTGCGACGGGGAACCTTTCTGAAATCCTGGTGAAATCCGGCGACCGCATCGGGCAGGGACAAGTCATTGCCCGGCTTGACAGCGACGAGCAGAAGATTGCCGCCGCCCAGGCCAAGGTCGCCCTCGACAGCGCCCGCGAAAAGGTCGAACGCAACCGCAGGCTCGGCAATGCCGTTTCGGTCGCCATCCTGCGCGAAGCCGAATTTGCCATGCAGGCCGCAGAACTGGCGCTGCAGACGGCGGAACTGGACCTGAAACGCCGCGATATCGCCGCTCCTTCCGGCGGCATCGTCGGTATCATCACCGCCAATCCGGGAGACTATGTGACGACATCAACGCCGATCGCCGTGGTCGACGATCGCTCGCAGATCCTCGTCGATTTCTGGGTGCCCGAGCGGTTTTCGACCAAGGTTTCGGTCGGCCAGGATATTTCGGCCACGGCCATCGCGCTGCCGGCCTCAGAGCTTTCGGGCGTCATCGACGCGATCGACAACCGTGTCGATCAGGCCAGCCGGACGCTGAGGGTGCGGGCACGGATCGACAATCCCGACGATACGCTGCGGGCCGGCATGTCGTTTTCCGTTTCCGTGCGGTTTCCCGGCGATAACTATCCGACGGTCAATCCGCTGGCGATCCAGTGGAGCGCCGATGGCTCCTTCGTCTGGCGTGTCGACGCGGAGAAATCGCAGCGCGTTCCGGTCAAGATCATTCAGCGCAATTCCGACAAGGTGCTGGTCGAAGCGCAATTGGCCAAAGGTGATGTCGTGGTGATTGAGGGCGTGCAGCGGCTGCGGGATGGCGGTGCCGTTCGCCTCGCCGGAGAGCCGCGCCAGCAGAAAGAGACACCGCAGCAGACCGGCCAGGAACAGAAGATTTCGGAGGCCGTGAAATGAGCGGCGGTTCCGGGCATCACGGCGCTGATCAAAAGGGGGTGGGCCGCACCGCCGGTTTTACTGCACTTTTCATCCGGCGGCCGATCTTTGCGCTGGTCGTCAACACGCTGATCATCGTGGCCGGACTTGCCGCGCTGAATGGCATCGAGATCCGAGAATTGCCGCAGGTGGATCAGCCTGTGGTTTCCGTCAACACCCAGTTCGACGGCGCTTCGCCGGAAACGGTGGACCGCGAGCTGACCTCGGTGATCGAGGGGGCCGTCTCGCGCGTGCAGGGCATCAAGGACATTTCCTCGACCTCGCAATACGCGCAAAGCCGCGTCACGCTGCAGTTTTCCGATACGACCGATATCGGCCAGGCCTCCAACGATATCCGCGATGCGCTCGGGCGCATCAGCAACCAGCTGCCCGAGGATGCCGATGAGCCGCGGATCGTCAAGGCCGACGCCGACAGCCAGCCGATCATGCGGCTGGCGCTGACGTCGGACACGCTGTCGATGGAAGACCTGACGCTTCTGGCCGAAAACGAGATCACCGACCGGCTGGCCGCCGTCGAGGGCGTTGCCGACGTGCAGATCAACGGCGACCAGGAAAAGATCTTCCGCATCGACATCAACCAGTCAAAGCTGGCCAGCCGCGGCCTGACCGTCGCCAATTTGCGCGCCGGGCTTGCCAGCGCGTCGATGGACGTGCCGGCGGGATCGCTGACCAGCGCCGACCAGGATATTTCGGTGCGTGCCACCGCCGACCTGCAGACGCCGGAACAGTTTGAAAACCTTATTCTCGGCAACAATGTCCGCCTCGGCGATATCGCCACGGTGACGCTCGGCCCTGATATCGGCACCTCATCGCTGCGCTCGAACGGCCGTCAGGGTATCGGCCTTGGTATCATCCGCCAGGCGCAGTCGAATACGCTCGATATTTCCCAAGGCGTGAAAAAGGCCGTGACGACCATCGCGGAAATCCTGCCGCAGGGAACGCAGATCAAGGTCACCAGCGACGACGCCGTGTTCATCGAAGGCGCGATCCACGAAGTGGAGATTGCGCTGGTCGCTTCGGTGATCATCGTCACCCTTGTCATCTACATGTTTCTACTGGACTGGCGGGCGACGCTCATTCCGACCCTGACCATGCCGATCGCCCTGATCGGCACCTGTGCCGCGATCTACATGGCGGGCTTCTCGATTAACATTCTGACGCTTCTGGCCATCGTCCTGGCGACGGGGCTCGTGGTGGACGACGCGATCGTGGTGCTGGAAAACATCGTGCGACGGCGAGGCGAGGGCATGGGGCCGCGTGCCGCCGCCGTGCTCGGTACGCTCGAAGTGTTCTTCGCCGTTGTCGCTACCACGGCGACGCTTGCCGCCGTGTTCGTGCCGCTGTCGTTCCTGCCGGGGCAGACGGGCGGGCTGTTCCGCGAGTTCGGTTTCGTGCTGGCCTTCGCGATCCTCTTGTCCGCCTTTGTGTCGCTGACGCTTTGCCCCATGCTCGCATCGCGCATGCTGAAACCTCATGCCGAGAATCATGGTCATACCGGCTTCATGGGCCGGATCGGCGGCTTCGCGGCTGCGTTCTACAGGCGCACGCTGCGGGCCTGCCTCAATTCGCCGCTGATTGTTTTCATGGTCGCCATCATGGTGACGGCTGCCGGTGGCGGTGCCTTCACACTTTTGAAATCGGAGCTGACGCCGACCGAGGACCGGTCGCGCATTTTGGTGCGGATCCAGGCGCCACAGGGCGTTTCGCTGGAATATACCCAGGCCCAGATGCGCCGCGTCGAGGATGGGTTGAAGCCGCTGGTCGATGATGGCGAGATTGCCAATGTTTTCTCCGTGTCCGGTCAGGGCGGGTCGGTCAATACCGGCTTCATGGTGCTGACGCTGGCACCCTGGAGCGACCGTGAGCGGACGCAGCAGCAGATTTCGGCCGATATCACCAAGATAACGGCGAACATTCCCTCGATCCGTGCCTTCCCGATCCAGCCCAACAGCCTCGGCATTCGCGGTGCAGGCAACGGCCTGCAGGTAGCGCTTGTCGGTAACGACTATACGAAGCTCGGCGATGCTGCATCCAAGCTCGTGCGGCAGATGGAAGACAGCGGCCGCTTCGAAAACGTCCGCCTGAACTATGAGGCCAACCAGGCGCAGCTGTCGGTGACGATCGACCGCGAACGGGCATCCGATCTGGGTATCGATATCGTCGGCCTGTCGGCGGCGTTGCAGGCGATGCTTGATGGCAACAGCGTGCTCGATGTGTATGTCGAAGGCGAATCCTACCCGGTCAAGCTGCTGTCGACGACCAATCCGGTCAACGATCCGACCGACCTGCAGAACATCTTCCTGAAGACCGGTGATGGCAAGATCGTGCCGATGTCGACCATTGCGACGGTCGAGGAAAAAGCGGTGGCGCCGCAATTGTCGCGGGAATCGCAGCTTCGCTCCGTGTCGCTGTCGGCAGGGCTGACCTCCGGTATCGCGCTCGGCGATGCGCTGACCATGGTGGAGCAGATGGCTGAACCGCTCCTGCCGCCGGGCTCTCGCGTGGTGCCGCTGGCTGAAGCTGCCACACTGGATGAGAATGCCAACGGCATGTTCGTCACCTTCGGCTTTGCTCTCGTCATCATCTTCCTGGTGCTGGCCGCGCAGTTCGAAAGCCTGATCAGTGGCCTGATCATCATGTCGACCGTGCCGCTGGGCCTTGCCTGCGCCGTGTTTGCCATGCTTTTGACCGGCAATACGCTCAACATCTACAGCCAGATCGGGCTGGTGCTGCTGGTCGGGATCATGGCGAAGAACGGCATCCTGATCGTCGAGTTCGCCAATCAGCTGCGTGATCGTGGCGAAGACCTGCGCTCGGCGATCGAGAACGCGGCCAATATCCGGTTGCGGCCGGTGATGATGACGATGATCGCCACCATCGTCGGTGCCGTGCCGCTGGTGCTGGCCAGTGGCGCGGGTGCCGAGGCCCGCATCGCACTCGGCTGGGTGCTGGTCGGTGGTCTGGGTCTTGCGACGGTCGTAACGCTTTATCTGACGCCCGTCGCCTATCTGGTCATTGCCCGCTTCACCAAACCGCATGTCGATGAGGAGCGGCGGCTGCAGAACGAGATGCAGCATGCCGAGACGCTGCAACTGGCGGAAGCTGCGGAATAGCACCCCGGCGGCGGATCTCGCGTTCGCCGCCATTGTCTCTGTCTTCCCCATGACGGTGCATCGGCTATTTCTACCCTGTGTCCGGACTGTCTCACTTTGTCGCAATTCTTTGCTAAACCCGTCACTTACCAGATGAGGTTCTGGACAAAGTGATTCCGATTTGCACAGTAGCGCGTTGAAATCTAAGAATTTCCGTGATGCTGAGCGGTCGTTCGGGGGAGAGATATGGCGCTGAAGGCGATCAGGGCGGGCATCCGCAACGAAACTGGCATTAAAGCGGCATTGCAGCTGATGAGCGCGCGGTTCGGTGATCGATTCCAGACCGGTGAGGCCATTCGCGGCCAGCATGCCCATACGACGACTTATATTCCAGCGCAGCTGCCCGATGGCGTCGTTTTTCCGGAGAGTTCGGCCGAAGTCGAGGCGATCGTATCCATTGCCAGCGAACACGGCGTTCCGTTGATCGCCTTCGGTACCGGCTCGTCCCTTGAGGGGCATATCAACGCGCCGCATGGCGGCATCAGTGTCGATATGAGCCGCATGGACAAGGTGCTGGAAGTCAATGCCAGCGATTTCGACTGCACGGTCCAGCCGGGGATAACCCGGGAAGCCCTGAACATCTATCTGCGCGATACCGGCCTGTTCTTTCCGATTGATCCCGGTGCCAACGCCTCGATCGGCGGTATGGCCTCAACCCGGGCTTCAGGCACCAACGCGGTGCGCTACGGCACGATGAAGGATAATGTGCTGGCGGTGACGGCGGTCACGGCAGGCGCCAAGGAAATCCGCACCGCGCACCGCGCCAAGAAATCGTCGGCCGGCTACGATCTCACCCGCCTCTTCGTCGGCGCGGAGGGCACGCTCGGAATCCTGACCTCGATCACGCTGAAACTACAAGGCATTCCCGAGCTGATCGCCGGCGGCGTCTGCTCGTTTGCATCGGTTGGCGATGCCTGCAACACGGTGATCCTGACCATCCAGTCGGGTATTCCGGTGGCACGCATCGAACTGCTCGACGCCCTGCAGATGAAGGCAAGCAACGCCTATTCGGGAATGTCCTTTCCCGAGGCGCCGACGCTGTTTGTCGAGTTTCACGGAAACGCGGAAAGTGTAGCGCTGCAATCCAAACACTTTGCCGAGATTGCCACCGAATTCGGCAGTTCCGAATTCCAGTGGACCGCCAATACCGAAGAGCGCAACGCTCTGTGGAAGGCGCGGCACAATGCCTATTGGGCGCAGAAGAGCCTGGCGCCGGGGCTGGCCATTCTGTCTACCGATGTCTGCGTGCCGATCTCGCGGCTTGCCGACTGCGTTGAGGCGACGCATGAGGATATCGCAGCACACGGCCTGATCGCCCCGATCGTCGGCCATGCGGGTGACGGCAATTTCCATGTCGGTCTGCTGTTTGACGACAAGGACGATTCCGACATTGCGAAAGCGGAGGCTTTTGTCGCACGGTTGAATGCGCGGGCTTTGGCGATGGACGGCACCTGCACCGGCGAGCACGGTATTGGCCAGGGCAAGATGCCGTTTCTGGAGGACGAACTCGGCGATGCGCTGGATTTGATGCGGCAGGTGAAGCGGGCGCTCGATCCCGGCAACATCTTCAATCCGGGCAAGATTTTTGCCATGTGAAAACGACGCACGGGTGTTAAGGAGTGGTAGACGCCGCCAGGGACGCTAATCTGCGCGGTCAAAAGGGATAAGGCTGTCAACTGGTGCTTTCGCGAATTCTGGTTTTTGTCGGTGGTCTTCTCGTCGTGGCGCTGTTTGCCGCGCTGATTGCTCCGCTGTTCGTGGACTGGACCGACTTCCGCAAGGATTTCGAGCGCGAGGCAAGCCGGATCATGGGCAAGCCTGTTGTCGTTCACGGCAGCGTCGATGCCCGCCTTATTCCCTTTCCGTCCGTCACCCTCAATGACGTCCGCGTTGGCCAGTCTGAGACGGGCGAGCCGCTGATCCAGGTCGCACATTTCTCGATGGATGCCGAACTTGCGCCGTTTCTGTCCGGTGAAGCGCTGATCTTCGACATGCGGCTGGAGCAGCCCAGGGCGAAAATTCGCTTGCTGCCCGACGGCACGCTGGACTGGGCGCGGGGCCGCAAGGCCTCCATTCCCGCCAAGACCGTGATCCTCGAGAATGTCGCCATCACCGGCGGCCAGATTGATTTCATTGACGAGCAGACCGGCCGGACCCGGCGTATTACCGGGCTGGAGGCCGATCTGTCCGCCCGTTCGCTTGCCGGTCCCTGGAAGATGGAGGGCCGCGCCGCGCTTGACGGCGAGGCCGGAAGTTTTGCCTTCTCCAGCAGCGAGGCGGATGATACCGGCACGCTCGGGCTTCGGTCGCGGCTGACGCCGGACAAGCGGCCCTTTGGCGTCGAGCTGGACGGCGACCTGAAGATCGTCGATTTCAAACCGGTCTATCAGGGCAAGTTCACCCTGACGGAAAACAAACCGGCTGAAGCGCAGAAATCGCAGGACCAATCCGCTGCGCTGCGCGTGACCGGCGGGTTCGAACTGACCAACGAGCGCATCCGCGTGCCGGACTTCCGGCTGGAGATCGGCGCCAAGGACGACCCCTATCTGGTGACCGGCGAGGCGACGCTCGATACAGGCAAGGAACAGGAATTCCTGCTTCTTGCCGACGGACAGCAGATCGACGTCAGCCGTATCGGCAATGCAGGTGCTGCCGGCAAGACCGGTCGTGACCCCGCTATTTCGGTGCGCCAGCGGCTGGCGGCGATGCTGGCGATTGCAGCCGATATTCCGATCCCGCAGGTGCCGGGCAGAGCGAGCCTGAAGCTGCCGGCAATCGTCATCGGCGATACGACCGTGCGGGACGTCAGGCTTGACCTCAGACCGGATGGCGCCGGGTGGATGGTCGATAATGCGGTGGCGCAATTGCCTGGCCGCACGCAATTCGAAGCCAAGGGGCGGCTGCAGCTCAACGGACGGCGTGCCTTTCGTGGCGAAATGCTGGTCGCCTCCAATCAGCCATCGGGGCTTGCAACCTGGCTTGCCGGCTCGGTCGATCCGTCAATCCGCAAATTGAAGACCGCCGGTTTTTCCGCAACGGTGAACCTGACAGACACGCTGCAGCAGTTCGAGCGGCTGGAGGTGGCGGCGGGCCCTGCCGTGCTGCGCGGCCGGATCGAACGGCAGGCTCTGGAGGGCGTACCGCCAAACCTGTCCTTGCAACTCAAGGGAAACAGCATCGATCTTGAGGCGCTGCAGGCGCTGGCCGGACTGGTGGCGGGCGACGCTTCCAGCGCGACCGTTCTGTCGCATACGATCGCCGCCGATCTTTCCGCTGAAAACTTCTCGGCTTTTGGCGAGGACGCCAGCGATGTGCAGCTGGTGGCAACCCTGAGAAACGGTCAGTTGCAGGCTGAACGTGTCTCGATCGGCAATATCGCCGGCACGCAGCTTGCCCTGTCGGGGCGAATGAGCGGCGAAATGGCCGCGCCGGTGATTTCGGCCAAGATGAAACTGGCCTCTGCGGACCCGACATCGTTTCTCCAGATGATCGAACGCCATGCGGCGGCGCATCCGGCGCTTGCGCGGCTGGTCAAGAGCGGACCTTATTACAGCAATGCGGCACTGGACCTCACACTGTCTGCCGGCAGCCAGGACGGTAAGGCGCCGGTGACGTTCGGCATTATCGGTTCTGCAAACGGCACCAAGATCGCCGCCAATTATCAGGCGCCCGATATCGGCCAGGCGCTCGCCGGGCAAGGCATTCTCCTCGAAGCCACCATGGAAAATCCGTCCACGCCGGTTTTGCTCGGTCAGATCGGTTTCGATCCGTTGCCGTTCGATGCGGATGAGAATGCCATCCTGTCGGTCAAGCTTCAGGGCACCGACGGCGAGAAGGCCAATGCCGGGCTGACCTTCACCACCGCACGGACTTCGTTGTCGGCAAATGGCGAGATCGATCTTTCGCGCGACAATTTTCTCTCAGGCCAATCGAAGATCTCGCTGGAAAGCCAGGATTTCGAACCGTTCCTGATGCTTGCGGGCATTGGCCTGCCGCAGATGGGCGCAGGTCTGCCGTTGGCCTTCAAGGCGGATGTAGCGGCAACGCCGGATGCCGTCAGCCTTTCGGCGATCGAGGGTAAGGCGGACGGAAATGCCTTTTCCGGCACGTTTGCCATCGACCGGAAAACGCCGGGCAAGGCGACGGGGCAGATCGCGGTCGATACGCTCGATCTTGCCTGGATGGGCGATGGCATTCTGGGCGCCGTTCAGGATTCAACGAGCGGCGATCTGTCGAGCGCGCCGGTGGTACAGCCGCCCTGGATCGGCTTCGACGTGGCGATCGACCTCTCGGCCAAGCAATTCTGGCCCGGCGTCTATGGTGCGGTCTCCGACATGTCCGGCAAGCTTGCCTGGAAGGGCGATCAAGTGACGATCGAGCCGCTCGCCGGCGGTTGGCTGGGCGGCAAGGTCGAGGGACGGATCTTGCTGGGCAACGGCGATGCGTCCGGTTTCCTGCAGACGCGGCTTGACCTCAAGGACGCAGATCTGGCCGCAGCCATATGGAAAACCGGCGAAGCGGCAGTGGCCGAGGGTAAGTTCGACCTGACGTTTGCCATGGAGGCATCTGGCAAGACGGCAAGGGCGATGGCAGAATCCGCCAGCGGTTCCGGTACGCTGACGCTGCGCGATGCCGTCATACATAATCTCAATACCGGCGCATTGCCTGCCATCATGGCTGCGGCCGACGGCTTGCAGGGCGACATTACGCCTGACGCAATCAAGCCGCTGGCCGAAAAGCAGGTGCTGACGGGGCAGGCGGCGCTCGGGGCGGTCACCGTGCCGTTCAGCATCGCCGGTGGCACGCTCAGGGCGCAGAACCTGACGGCGGGCGATGCTGCGGCAGGGCTTTCCGCAAATCTGGAAATCAGCTTTCCCGACAAGCGCATGACGGCGGATATCGGTGTCGATTTCCGCCCGGGCGAAGAGGCGCTGACGGGTGCGGAGGCCAAGGTGAACCTTGCCTATGCCGGCCTTCTGCAATCGCCGGGCATGACCTTTGATGCCACGGATCTGTCGAATTTCCTGTCGCTCAGGGCTTTCGAGCGCGAACGCCGCCGTGTCGAGACGTTGCAGGCCAACGTGCTTGAAAAACAGCGGCTGCGGCGTGAGGTGGCGCTCTACAAGGCCAACGCGGTTGAACGCGAAGCGGCTCGGCTGCGGGCCATCGAAGAGCAGCGCCGGCGCCAACTCGCTGCGGAGGCTGCTGCCCAGCAGAAGGCGGAGGCCGACGCACGGGCGCTAGCCGAAAAGGAAGCAGCGGACGAGGCTGCGGCTGCCAAGGCCGCCGCAGACGCCGCCCGAAAAGAAGAAGAGCAAAAGAGCCAAAGCCTTTTGCCGTTCGATCCGGCCGGCGGCGGGGTTCAGGGTGGAGACCCGGCTATACCGCAGGGGGGGATCATACAGCAGCCTGCCAAACAGGCGCCGGGAACGGCCGTTGTCCCGCAGAGGCAGCTGAACTTTGAAGCGCTCCCAGGCGTCAATCGTTAGCGGGCACGCCAGATGTTGTTGTTCTCGAAGTTTTGAGGCTGCGACGGCTCTCGCACCCGTTCAATGCCCGTGGGACTTGATCCAGTTCATCACGTGGACCCTGAGCGCCGAGGAAAGGTTGCTGCCGGACGGGCGGGCGTCATCGATCTCGGCGATCAGTTGGGCGAGCGGCATCTGCCGGCTCTCCGCAATCCCCTTCAGCTCCTGCCAGAACTCTTCCTCCAGCGAAAAACTGGTGCGGTGGCCGTGCAGGGTGGCGGAATGCTTGCGGATCACGATGTCGCCTCAGAAAGTGAATCAGCTTTCTTTGAAAATGAGTCCGGAAATTGGGCTTATCTGTTGATTTCGTTCGAGATTGCGGGTGCGTAGGACGTCTTAGGCGTTCTTATCCGCCCCATCTGGTGGCGTTTCGCGCTTGCCTTGGTCGAGGGCTTTGCTCGCCTTGTCGTTGAGGGCCTTGGTCAGTTGCTTTTCGACCTTCGTCCGGCCGAAGGAGACACGATTTTGCTCCGCCGTCTTGCCTTTCTCCGTCCGCGCCTTCTGCTTGCGGAACTGACGGAGATTGACGACGTCGCCGGTCATGATGAGCCTGTCTGCAGTTGGGTGTTCAGTTCTTCTTGCGGAAGGAGTCCAGCGAAATCACCGATCCGCCTTCCTTCTTGCCATCGTCGCCGGTCTTGCCATTGTCGCCGGTCTTGGATTCGGTGTCCTGCTCGCCGGATTTTTCAGCGGTAGCGACCGGATAGGCGGTGATTTCGGCGGTTTCTTCCTCTTCGACGGCCGCGACATCGAATTCAAGCTCGAAATTAACGGACGGATCATAGAAGCCGCGGATCGCGTTGAACGGGATGACCAGCTTTTCCGGAGTATCGGAGAAGGACAGGCCGATTTCGAACAGCGTCTCGGTGACCTTCAGGTCCCAGAACTGGTGCTGCACGACGATCGTCATCTGCTCGGCATATTTGGCCTTCAGGTGCTGGGAAATGCGTACGCCGGGAGCGCCGGTGAGGAAGGTTATGAAGAAATGATGATCTCCGGGAAGGGCGCCCGTGGCTGCGACTTCTGTCAGGACCTTGCGGATGACGCTGCGAAGCGCATCCTGCGCCAGAATGTCGTAGCGGATATGGTCTTGGCCCATCAGATCCCCGTCTTTCTTGTAACTCAACTCTGTCACACTTATGCCATCGGCTCTGTACGCAGGAAAGTCCTCACATACGAGTCATTTGCATCATCTATAGACCATTTCAAGGCAATCGAGAAGGCGACCTGAATGGGGAGAAAGCGATGCAGAGATGGGAGAAGTGGAGGTTTCTGTTGCCAGGTACCTCCGAACCCCGCCTTACGGTGCGAACCGGAAGGACTTGATTTGAAGTGTCACACTGCGATTAAGCAGCGAGACGAGCTTCCGCATAGTTGTCGTTTGCAACTACAATTTTAGCCCGATAACGGTGGTACAATGCCGAGCAAAAAGTCGATCTTTACACCCTTGTCGATCCTATTTCGCCCCCATCAAAAGCCGGTCGGCCATCCCTGACATGCAAGAAACGTCTGACCGGTTTTTGGTGGAGGCGCCGGGTACCGCCCCCGGGTCCAATAGGCTTATTCCATCGCCTGTTTATCACCATAGCCGCCCGAAGACGGCAACTGTCATATAGGTCCTAAACTGCGCCAAGAAAAGGGCCTTTTCGAAAATACAATCAACGCTTGGCGCGCAGCCTGCAGCGGATTGATCTTGACTTGCCTGTCAACCATGGAAAAACTCCGGTTGCGCGCCTTTCATGAGGGGAGGCGCGCGGCGTCAAGCCAAACCGTGTGAGGAGACACCATGACGGATTATCTCGCAGATGTGAAAAAATACGATAGCGACGCCGATGAGGCTGCTGTGAACAAAATCGTCAAGCATCTGGGCATTGCCTTGCGCAACAAGGATTCCTCGCTCGTCTCTGCCTCCGATCCGACGGAACTCGACCGGGTCAAGGAAAAATGGTGCGGCAAGAAGCTTGGCGTCACCGGACCGGACGCCGATGCAGCGGTGGATGCCGTTGCCAAGACCATGGCCGGAGACCGGTCGAAATCACGCGTGACATTCTACTATCTGGTGGCAAAGCACTTGGGCAAGCTCGCGACGCTTTGACCGTTCGAGCCTTCTGATCATTCGAGCTTGGGGAAACCCGGGATTACCGATTGGTTCGCCGCCGCCTTGCGCCTATTTTACCGCAAAACGAATCGGTGGCGGACCCATGAAACAATATCTCGACCTCTTGCATCATGTGATGGAGAACGGCTCGGACCGCGGCGACCGGACGGGGACGGGGACGCGTTCGGTCTTCGGTTATCAGATGCGTTTCAATCTGGCCGACGGCTTTCCAGTCCTGACGACCAAAAAACTGCATCTCAAGTCGATTATCCACGAACTGCTCTGGTTCCTGAAGGGCGACACCAATATCGCCTATCTCAAAGAAAATGGCGTCCATATCTGGGATGAATGGGCTGACGCCAACGGCGATCTCGGGCCGGTCTACGGCTACCAGTGGCGCTCCTGGCCGGCGCATGACGGCCGCCATCTCGATCAGATCGTCGCCCTTGTCGAGGGGCTGAAGAAAAACCCCAATTCGCGCCGCCATATCGTCTCGGCCTGGAACCCGGCCCTGATCGAGGAGATGGCGCTACCGCCCTGCCACTGCCTGTTCCAGTTCTATGTGTCCGACGGCAAGCTGTCCTGCCAGCTCTACCAGCGTTCCGGCGATGTCTTTCTGGGGGTGCCGTTCAATATCGCCTCCTACGCCCTACTGACATTGATGGTGGCGCAGGTCTGCGGTCTTCAGCCTGGCGATTTCGTTCATACGTTCGGCGATACGCATATCTATCACAATCATTTCGACCAGGTGCGTGAGCAGCTGGCGCGCACGCCGAAGACACTGCCGAAGATGGTGATCAATCCGGATGTGGAGGACCTGTTTTCCTTTCGTTTTGAAGACTTTGAACTTGTCGGCTACCAACCTGATTCACATATCAAGGCGCCGGTTGCGGTGTAACCGCAATGATGACACTGTCCCGGGACAGGATGACTTGAGGTTGAACGGTCGAGGAGGACCCCATGCTGACGTTGATCCATGCCCCCCAGTCGCGTTCGTCGCGTATCCTCTGGCTGCTTGAGGAACTGGGAGCCGAATACGAGGTCCGCTATGTTTCGATTCGCCGCTTTGATGGCTCGGGCGGGCCGGACGAGAACAACCCGCATCCGCACAAGCAGGTTCCGGCCCTTCTGCACAATGGCGCGCTGATCACCGAATCGACAGCAGTCGTCCAGTATCTGTGCGAACTTTATCCGCAGTCTGAACTCGGCCGCCCGCCGGGACACCCGGAACGCGGCGCTTACCTGTCGTGGCTTGCCTATTATGCTGGCGTGATAGAACCGGGCGGCAGCGCCTTCCTGTCCGGCGTTGCCGCCGGCCATCCGCCGCTTTTGAAAGTTTACGAGGACATGTGCATGCATGTGATCGAGACGCTGACAAAGCAGCCGTTTCTGCTCGGCAATACGGCCAGCGCTGCCGATCTGCTTTTGGTCAGCGCGCTGACATGGATGCGCAAATTGCTGCCGGACAGTGCGGTGGTCGATCAATATATTCAGTCGATGATTGCCCGCCCGGCATTTGCCCGCGCTCGCGCCGTTGACGTCAAACCGGACGGATTTCATGACTGAGCCCAAAATCAGCCTTGTCGTTGCCGTATCCGCCAATGGCGTGATCGGTAGGGACGGCGGCTTGCCGTGGCATCTGCCCAGCGACCTCAAGCGCTTCAAGGCGCTGACACTTGGAAAACCGGTGATCATGGGGCGAAAGACCTGGGTCTCGATCGGGAGGCCGCTTCCTGGCCGCCCCAATATCGTCATCAGCCGTGACGCGCATTTCGTGGCTGAGGCGGCAATCGCCGTTCAGTCGCTGGAGGCGGCGCTGGTCGAGGCGCGCGAGCTGGCCATCGGTCTTGGTGTCGATGAGGTCTGTGTGATCGGTGGTGGTGAAATCTATCGCCAGGCACTCGATCGCGCCGATGTGTTGCATATCACAACGGTCGCTGCCGACGTCGAGGGCGATACCCGGTTTCCCCAGATTGACCCGGCCATTTTCGAAAAGATCGTCGACGAACCGCTGCCGCGGGGCGAGAAGGATAGTCACGCGATGCATTTTTCGACTTGGCGCCGGAAAAACTGAGCAATGCTAACTATTTTGCCGGATTTACGGTGAAGTTGGATGCGCCGCGTTGAAAGCCGTTCTGGACATACCTATAACGGGTTCACATCATGGCCCGTGGCATGTCCGCAGGGCACTGATCTTGGAATTTTTTGTATGGAAGAGGTATGAATGCCCTGGAGCAATCAGAACGGCGGCGGCGGTGGTCCTTGGGGCGGCGGCGGCGGTGGTGGAAATAAAGGCCCCTGGGGCCAGGGCCCGAACCGGCCGCGTGGCGGCGGCGGTGGCCGTGGCAATGGCGGTCCGCCGGATCTCGAGGAAATCTTCCGCCGGGGTCAGGATCAGCTGAAAAGCGTCGTGCCGGGTGGTTTCAACGGCGGTGTCGTCGCAATCATCGGTCTTCTGATCGTTGGCTTCGTGCTGATCAACTCGATCTATACCGTCCAGCCGGACGAGCGCGGCGTCGAAATGCGTTTCGGCAAGCCGAAGGACGAGATTTCGATGCCGGGCCTGCACTACCATTTCTGGCCGCTTGAAACGGTCGAGCTGGTCAAGATTACCGAGCAACAGCAGAATATCGGCAGCAAGTCGGGTGTTGGCGACCAGTCGGCTGCCGGCTTGATGCTGTCTGGCGACCAGAACATCGTCAACGTCCAGTTCTCCGTGCTGTTTTCCGTGACCGATCCGAAAGCCTATCTCTTCAACGTCGAGGATCCGTCCGACACGCTGCAGCAGGTTGCCGAAAGCGCCATGCGCGAAGTGGTCGGCCGCCGTCCGGCACAGGACATTTTCCGCGATAACCGTCAGGCGATCGCAGCCGACGTGAAGACGACGATCCAGGCAACCATGGACAGCTATGGCGCCGGCGTCTCGGTCAATACGGTCGCCATCGAAGACGCAGCACCGCCGCGCGAAGTGGCCGATGCGTTTGACGAGGTACAGCGCGCCGAGCAGGACGAAGACCGTTTCGTCGAAGAAGCCAACCAGTATGCCAACCAGGTGCTGGGTAAGGCCCGTGGTCAGGCAGCCCAGTTGCGCGAAGAGGCGGCCGCCTACAAGGGCCGTGTCGTCAAGGAAGCACAGGGTGAGGCGCAGCGCTTCATCTCGGTCTACGATGCGTACGCCAAGGCACCCGATGTAACGCGCAAGCGTCTCTATCTCGAAACAATGCAGAGCGTTCTGGGCAAGTCCAGGAAGGTCATTCTCGACGAGAAGAATGGCCAGGGCGTTTTGCCTTATCTGCCGCTCAATGAAATCGGCAAGCCCGCGCAGTCGGGAGGGGCCCAGTAATGACCAACCGCGTTCCCTATATCCTGATCGGCCTGGCACTCGTGCTGATGGCAGTCTATTCATCCGTGTTCATCGTCAACCAGCGTCAGCAGGCGATCGTCGTCCGTTTCGGTCAGATCAAGGACGTCAAGACCGAGCCGGGTCTTTACTTCAAGCTGCCTTTCGCCTTCATGGATGCCGACCGCGTTCAATATGTCGAGAAGCAGGCCCTTCGCTTCGACCTCGACAACATCCGCGTACAGGTCTCCGGCGGCAAGTTCTATGAAGTCGATGCCTTCGTCGTCTACAAGATCGCCGACGCACGCCGTTTCCGTGAAACGGTTTCCGGTGACCGCGCCTCGGCCGAATCGCGCCTTCGCACCCGTCTCGACGCCTCTCTGCGCCGGGTCTACGGTCTGCGTGGCTTTGAATCGGCACTGTCCGAAGAGCGTGCATCGATGATGCGCGAAGTTCGGGCCGACCTGAAGACCGACGCCGAATCGCTCGGCCTCAATATCGAGGATGTCCGTATCCAGCGCACCGATCTCACCCAGGAGGTCTCGCAGCAGACTTTCGAGCGGATGAAGGCGGAACGTCTGGCGGAGGCCGAACTGATCCGCGCCCGCGGTAACGAAAAGGGCCAGACACGCCGTGCGGTTGCCGACCGTCAGGTTGTCGAGTTCGTTGCGGAAGCGCAGCGCGATTCGGAAATCCTGCGCGGTGAAGGCGAAGCCGAACGGACCGCCGTTTTTGCCGATGCCTTTGATCGCGATCCGAAGTTCTTCGAGTTCTACCGGTCGATGACCGCCTATGATCAGGCGATCGGCAGCCCGGAAACGACGCTCGTCCTGTCGCCGGACTCGGAGTTCTTCCGTTATTTCAATAGTTCGGACGGGGCCGCTGCTCCTTCCGTCACTCCGCCCGCTGCAGCAAACTGATCGGCGCAATGAGTGATTTTCTGACAGGAATCGCATTTTTCCTGATCATTGAGGGGCTGGTGTACGCACTGGCCCCTTTGGTTTTGGTGGAAATGGCCAAGCGTTTGCCCCATATTCCAGAGCAACAGTTGCGGCTGTTCGGGCTCGTCTCCGTCGTGATTGGCGTCGCACTTGTCTGGATGGTGCGAGGATAAGACATGACACATAAATTGCTTATTCGACTGGTGGACGCAGAATATGCGATCACCAGGCTCAATATCGGATCGCCCCTGCCGGAATGGCTGCCGGGCGCGGGTTTCTGGGCCGTTTCGAGTTCGCGGGAGGAAATGACGCTGGTTTGCCGCGCCGCCCGCATTCCGTCCAGCATCCAGTCGTCCGGCGGCTGGCGCTGCTTCCGCATCGAGCAGCATTTCAATTTTGATGTTCCCGGTATTCTGGCGTCTGTTCTGACACCATTGTCCGAGGCAGGGGTCGGGATCTTTGCCAATTCCACGTTCAGCACCGATTACATCTTCATCATCGGCTCCGATCTCGACAAGGCCGTGGCGGCGCTTGAGGCCCATGGTCACGAACTGATGGTTTGACGGGCCGGGCAGGACGCGCCCGTTTGCCGCTAACGAAAAGATGACTGGACGCGTTGCAGATCCGCCTTATCTTCGGACAGATTATACGTCATCCTGCGCGGCATGGAGGTGGACGGAAAATCGGCCTCCAGGCCGTGGCCGTCCATCCGAATGACGAACATGTTGCCTGCCGGATGCCGTTGCGTCGGCAGGTTTTTCCAAAACGAGAGGACCCCATGGGCTTGTCCATCCGCGCTTCCTTCTTCCGGTCCGTCACGCTCGCTGCGAGCGCCGCTCTGCTGATGAATACCGTACCGGCCTTGTCGGTGGCCCATGCCCAGACGAAGGCGCCCTTGCCGACGCAACAGGGCCCGGAATCGGTGGCCGATCTCGCAGCCGGCCTGCTCGACGCCGTCGTCAACATCTCGACCTCCCAGAACGTCAAGAACGACGATCAGGCGCCAGTGCCGCAGGTGCCGGAAGGCTCGCCGTTCCAGGATTTCTTCGACGAATTCTTCAAGGGGCAGGGCGGCGAGGGCGGCAACCGGCAGCGCACGGTCAACTCGCTTGGCTCCGGCTTCGTCATCGATCCTACCGGTATCATCGTTACCAACAATCATGTGATCGAGGGCGCCGACGACATAGAGGTCAATTTCGCCAACGGCTCCAAGCTCAAGGCCAAGCTGATCGGCACGGACACCAAGACCGACCTTGCTGTTTTGAAGGTTGAGCCGAAAACGCCTTTGACGGCGGTACCGATCGGCGATTCCAGGCAGATGCGGATCGGCGACTGGGTGATGGCGATCGGCAATCCGTTCGGCCTCGGCGGCACGGTGACGGTCGGCATCATTTCGGCCCGTGGCCGCAACATCAATGCCGGTCCCTACGATAACTTCATCCAGACTGATGCGGCGATCAACAAGGGCAATTCCGGCGGCCCGCTCTTCAACATGAAGGGCGAAGTCATCGGCATCAACACGGCCATCATTTCGCCGACCGGAGGATCGATCGGCATCGGCTTCTCGGTTCCAACGGAACTTGCGAGCAACATCATTTCCCAGCTCAGGGAATTCGGCGAAACCCATCGTGGCTGGCTTGGCGTGCGCATTCAGCCGGTCAATGCCGATATTGCCGAGAGCCTGAAGATGGATACGCCAAAGGGCGCGCTGGTCGCCGGGATCATCAAGGGTGGTCCGGTCGATGGCGGGGAAATCAAGACAGGCGACGTGATCGTCAAGTTCGATGGCCGCGATGTCATCGAAATGCGCGATCTGCCGCGTGTCGTGGCGGAAAGCCCGGTCGGCAAGGCCGTCGATGTGGTGATCATGCGCGATGGCAAGGAAATGACCGTCAAGGTGACGCTCGGCCGCCTCGAGGATGGTGAAAACCTGGCGGAAGCAGAAGCGGCAACGACCCCGCAGCCTGACGAAGGCACCGGTCAGGCCGAACCGCCCGCTACCGGACTGCCGGCGCCGGACGCCGTGCTCGGCATGAAGCTCGCCATGCTGGATGCCGATAGCCGCAAGACCTATGGAATTTCCGAGGATGTCGAGGGCGTTGTTATCGCGGAGGTTCAGCCGCAATCGGCCGCCGCCGAACGGCGGATCGCATCCGGTGACGTGATCGTCGAGATCGGCCAGGAAGCGATGAAGACGCCGGAGGACGTGTCGGCGCGGGTCGAAGAACTGAAGGCGGACGGCCGGCGCAATGCGCTTTTGATGATAGCCAACAAGACCGGCGAACTGCGATTTGTCACCGTGCGGATGGAATAGTCCTGTCCGACGGCGTGCGGTAATCTGGAAGGCGGGCCGAAAGCCCGCCTTTATTGTGTGAGCCATTCCCTGTGGCTGATGGCATAGACAACGTGATGCTTGAGATGCGGGGCCGTGTCCGGCACGCGCGGATGTTCGAAGTCACGGGCCGGATCGTGGCGCAGGCCGATGCGTTTCATCACGGCGGTCGAGCGCGCGTTGTTCTCCACCGCGAAAGAGACGATTTCCGCAAGGCCGTGCTTTTCGAAGCCATGCCGCAGCATTGCTTTCGCTGCTTCAGTGACAAACCCCTGACGCCAGAAGCGAACGGCCAGCCGCCAGCCGATTTCGACCGTGCCGTCCGGCAGGAAGGGCGCAAGATCGGTGCGGGCAAGGCCGAGAAAGCCGATCGGCTCATCCGTGTCCTTCAGCGCCAGGGCGAAGAACCCAAGCCCCGTTTCGCGGATCCTGGTGCGCACCTCGTCCATCAGCGCATCGGATTCGTCGCGCAGACGCCGGCGCGGAAAGAATTCCATAACCTTTGGGTCAGCATTGATCTCGGCAAACAATTGCCGGTCGCTCTCCAGCCAGTTGCGGATGCGCAGGCGCTCTGTTTCCAGGATGATCACCGGACGAAATCAGTCTTGCGGTAGCCCTGGATATAGAGAAGGGCTGTAAGGTCGGCGTGGTCGATGCGGATCTTGACCTGCGCGGAGACCATGGGCTTGGCATGCAGGGCGACGCCGGCGCCGGCCAGATGCAGCATGCCGAGATCGTTGGCCCCATCGCCGACGGCAAGAGCGTCAGCAGCCGAAATGCCGAGTTTCGTGGCGATATCGACCAGCGCATCGACCTTGGCCTGCTTGCCGAGGATCGGTTCTGCGACGGCGCCGGTGAGATGGCCGTTCTCTTCGATGAGGATATTGGCGCGGTTTTCATTGAAGCCGAGCGTCGCGGCGATCGGACCGGTAAAAACGGTGAAGCCGCCGGAAACCAAGGCGGTGTAATAGCCTTTGGCTTTCATCGTGGCGACCAGTTCCAGACCACCGGGGGTTAGCGTGATGCGCTTTTCGATGACGTCGCCGACGACGCTCAGCGGCAGGCCCTTGAGCAGGGCGACGCGCTCCGTCAGGGCGGGCTCGAAGGCGATCTCGCCGTTCATCGCCCGGGCGGTGATGTCAGCGACCTTGTCCTTCAGGCCGACTTCGGCTGCAAGCTCATCGATACATTCCTGGCCGATCATGGTGGAGTCCATATCGGCGATCAGCAGTTTCTTGCGGCGGGTCTCGGCCTTCTGGACGACGACATCGACGGGCGCATCGCCGATCACGCCGCGCAGCAGCGCTTCCTGCCAGTCCGGGTTGGCGCCGTCCTTCAGCGCGATATCGCAGGCGACGCCATCCGCCAGCCAGTAGAGGCCGGATGCGTCGATGGCTGCTGCGGCCTCTTCGGCAAGCGCTGTGGTCAGGACTGGATTTGACGGATTGGCAACAAGCGTGGCAACGAAGGCCATGATGAAAAACCTTGAGATTGGACAGGATGCAATCCTGATAACCGGGCCGACTGCCAGCGGCAAGTCCGCACTCGCTGTCGCACTGGCGAAACGGCACAATGGTGTCGTGATCAATGCCGACAGCATGCAGGTCTATGACACCCTGCATGTGCTGACCGCGCGGCCATTCGCGGCGGACATGCAGGGCGTTGCGCATCATCTCTACGGCCACGTCGCGGCATCGCAGCACTATTCGACCGGCGAATGGTTCCGTGATGCCGTAACGGTATTGGAGGCAGCGCGCAGCGAGGGGCGCATTCCTGTCTTTGTCGGGGGCACCGGGCTCTATTTCAAGGCACTGACCGGCGGACTGTCTGATATGCCTGCCGTGCCTGCAACCATACGCGACGATGTGCGGGCGCGCCTGCTGGCCGAGGGGGCCGAGGCTCTCTATGCGATACTGTCGGAGAAGGATCCGGAAACCGCCGCAACCCTGCGGCCGGGCGACGGGCAGCGCATTGCGCGTGCGCTGGAAATATTCGAGGCGACCGGCCAGTCCATTCGCGTTTTCCAGGCGCGCCAAGGTCCTGTCGCCATTGATCCGGACCGCGCCATGAAGATCGTCGTGCTACCGGAACGGGCGCTGCTGCGCCAGCGGATCGACCGGCGCTTTGCCGGCATGCTGGAAAGCGGTGCGGTCGAGGAAGTGAAGGCTCTGCTATCGCTTGATCTCAAGCCGGAAATGCCGGCGATGAAGGCGATCGGCGTGCCGCAGATTGCCGCGCTGCTGTCTGGCACGATGAGCAAGGCGGAGGTGATCGAGACGTCGTCGGCGGCCACGCGGCAATATGCCAAGCGGCAGATGACATGGTTTCGCAATCAGCTAGATGATAGCTGGCTGCGCTGGGACCCGGCGAGCGCCTGAGATCGACGGGATACTGCACTACTTGCGAATGATGCTGCTCAGCGGCTTTTTCAACAGGCTTTCGCGCAGTGATGGACGCGGCGCGTCTGGGCTGGGTTGCGCAAAGCTCGGAGCCGGGCGGGATGGCGTCCGGTAGGGATCTGGCCGGGGTTGTGTAGGCGGCTCATCCGACAGAAGCTGATTGCGGATCTGGTTGAATCGTTCAAGCTGCGGATTGGCCGGCTCCATGCGCGGCAGCATGGCAGGATTGTAAGGTTCGACGCTCGATTCAGAGACCTCACCCAGGGGTTCACGGCCTGTCGAGGCAAACTCACCGGTGTCGCTGAACGTATCTTCCATCGGCGGGCTGTTGCCGTCATGTCCACCGAAGCTTGCCGCATAGGCATTCTGGAAGTTTGAAATATCCGGCCCGTTCATGGCGCGCATGCGCGAGACAACATTGCGCAGATCGACAGTGTCGGGGGTCTCGTCCGTCATCTTGACGGCGACGCCGTTGGCTTTCGGCAGGCTCTTTTCATCAATGCGGGTAAACCGCATGCGCATGGGCACCGCCACGGCCTCGCCGAAGGCAATCGCTTCGCCATTGCCGATCGAGGAAATGAAACTGGTCGTCGAGATCGACGAGTTGGGAATGGCCGAGCGGATGATTTCCTGGTCGCGGTCGTTTGACAGCCGCATGGCAAAGACCGTCGAGCACTGCGACAGGATGGTCGGGTCGAGTTCGCCGGGACGCTGGGTGATGATGCCCAGCGAGACGCCGTATTTGCGGCCTTCCTTGGCGATGCGGGCGATGGCCTGCCGGGTCGGGACGAAACCGAGGCTCACATCGGCTGGAACATAGCGATGCGCCTCCTCGCAGACGACCAGCATATGGACGCCGCCGTTGCTCCAGAGCGCGATTTCAAAGGCCATGCGGCAGAGTACGGAGGCAACCGAGTTGACGACCTCGGACGGGATGCCGGCGAGCTGGAAGGTCGTGATCGGCCTGCCGTCGCCGGGGATGCGGAAGATCTTGGCGATCGTTTCCAGAATCGTGTCGGTGATCGTGTTCGATGAGAACATGAAATTGTAGCGCGGATCGTTGATCGCGCCGATCACCTTCACCTTCAGCGAACGCAGATGCGGCTTGTCGTTCCGGCCTTCCAGGCGCCCGATGCGCTCGTCGATCATCGCCAGCAGGTCGGCCATGCGGTAGGGAACCGGCGTATCGGCGGTGATCGAACTCTTTTCACTCGTCCGGCGCGCCAACCCGGAGTCGGCCGACCCCTTGAAGGCTCGTTTCGCTTCCGGAATGACATCGCGAAGGATATCCAGTTCTTCGGGAATAGGTGGCCGGCCGCGAAAAACCACTTCCGCGAATTCTTCGAGCCTCATCAGCCAGAACGGCAGATCAAGATTGTCGGTGTCGATGACCACGGCGATATCGGGGAAGGCGGCGGCGAATTCGTTGTGCGGATCGAGGATCAGCACGCGCAGTTTCGGGTCCGAGGCGATAGCCTTGTGCAGCAGCAGGCTGACAGCGGTGGATTTGCCGACGCCGGTGGTGCCGACGATGGCAAAATGCTTCGACAGCATCGAGGGGACATGGATGGTGGCGTCGAGGCTTTCGTCCTGGGTCAGTTTGCCGATGACGCATGTGTCGTTTTTGCCGGTATCGTAAATCCGGGCGAGGTCGGCCGACCGGATGCGGTGGGCAATGGCACCGAGATAGGGATACTGGGTGATGCCGGCGGAGAATTCTTCACGGCCGTTTGGGCTCAGATGGACTTCGCCCATCAGCTCCACTTCGATGCGGAACGTGTTGTCGAGGTCTTCGCCCCATTCGTTGGTGGCTGTGTGCATCGAGTATACGAGAGCGACGACACGGTTTTCGCCGACCGTGATGGAGATGAGCCTGCCGACAGACCACAATTCGGTGAGCGCCGTCTCGCCGTTTTCGGCAATGGCTGCAATCGTCGCGCGCGAACCGCTGCACGCAACAACGCGGCCGAGGAAACGGTTGCCCCGTTTCAGGGCATCGCGTCGATCCTGCTCTCCGGCGCTGATCGAGGAATGAAGCTCATTGTTCAGCAATAGGAAACCTCTGGTCACGAGCGTGCCATATTATAGGAAGGGATTTAACAAGTTGTTTCTTGGACTTGCACGTGTTTGTGCCGTTATGGACCCGCTCCGGTTGTTTTCGGGAAAGGCGTTGACGGCGCGGGTATTTCTGTTTATCTATCGCGCCCATGATTAATATCGCAGTTATTCTTGTGGTGGGACGGCGCATGGGCAGGATGGTGTAACCATCCGGCGATAGCCACCCATGCGCAAAACACGAGGCCCTCAAGGGGCCTTTTTTTATGCCTTCAAACACGATACTCACAGCCAAAACGCGAACATGGACGGAAACAGGCCAATGAGCGGCACAGACAACCAGACGCAAGCAAACCAGATGACAGGGGCGGAAATTGTTCTTCAGGCACTGAGGGACAATGGTGTGGAGCATATTTTCGGTTACCCGGGCGGTGCTGTCCTGCCGATCTATGACGAAATCTTCCAGCAGGACGATATCCAGCACATCCTCGTGCGCCACGAGCAGGGCGCCGGCCATATGGCTGAAGGTTATGCCCGCTCGACCGGCAAGGTCGGTGTCATGCTGGTCACCTCCGGTCCGGGCGCGACCAATGCCGTCACGCCGCTGCAGGATGCACTGATGGACAGCATTCCGCTGGTCTGCCTGACCGGCCAGGTTCCGACATCGCTGATCGGCTCCGACGCTTTCCAGGAATGCGACACCGTCGGCATCACGCGGCCCTGCACCAAGCACAACTGGCTGGTCAAGGACGTCAACGAACTGGCCAGCATCATCCATGAGGCGTTTCGCATTGCCCAGTCCGGCCGTCCCGGTCCGGTTGTCGTCGATATTCCGAAGGACGTCCAGTTCGCCACCGGCACCTACACGCCGCCGTCGGCCGCCAAGGTCCAGCATAGCTATCAGCCGAAGCTGCAGGGCGACATGCGCCAGATCGAGCAGGCGATCGAGATGATGAAAGGCGCACGCCGCCCGGTCATCTATTCCGGTGGTGGCGTCATCAATTCCGGTCCGGAAGCATCGAAACTGTTGCGTGAACTGGTCGAGTTGACCAATTTCCCGATCACCTCGACGCTGATGGGGTTGGGTGCCTATCCGGCATCGGGCAAGAACTGGCTGGGCATGCTCGGCATGCACGGTACGTTCGAGGCCAATATGGCCATGCACGATTGCGACGTCATGGTCTGCATCGGGGCTCGCTTCGACGACCGGATCACCGGCCGGCTGAATGCCTTTTCGCCGAACTCCAAGAAGATCCATATCGATATCGATCCGTCGTCGATCAACAAGACCGTGCGCGTCGATGTTCCGATCATCGGCGATATCGGCAATGTTCTGGAAGACATGGTTCGAGTCTGGCGGGCCTCGGCGAAAGATGCCGACAAGGCGCGTCTGGCCGATTGGTGGGAAGGCATCGTCCGCTGGCGCGGCCGCAACTCGCTCGCCTACAAGATGAACGACGACGTCATCATGCCACAATATGCCATTCAGCGCCTGTATGAGCTGACCAAGCATCGCGACACCTATATCACCACGGAAGTCGGCCAGCATCAGATGTGGGCGGCGCAGTTCTATGGTTTCGAGCATCCGAACCGCTGGATGACCTCGGGTGGTCTCGGCACCATGGGCTACGGTTTCCCGGCGGCGATCGGCGTTCAGGTCGCCCATCCCGATGCTCTTGTCATCGACATTGCCGGCGATGCCTCGATCCAGATGTGCATTCAGGAAATGTCCTGTGCCGTACAGCATAACCTGCCGGTCAAGATCTTCATCCTCAACAACCAGTACATGGGCATGGTTCGCCAGTGGCAGCAGCTGCTGCATGGCAACCGCCTGTCGAACTCCTACACCGAAGCGATGCCCGATTTCGTCAAGCTGGCCGAAGCCTATGGTGGCGTCGGTATCCGCTGCGACAAGCCGGCCGATCTCGATGCGGCGATCCAGCAGATGATCGACAGCCCGGCGCCGGTGATCTTTGATTGCCGCGTCGCCAATCTCGCCAACTGCTTCCCGATGATCCCATCGGGCAAGGCGCATAACGAGATGCTGTTGCCGGACGAAGCCACGGACGAAGCGGTCGCCAACGCGATCGACGCCAAGGGCCGCGCACTGGTTTGATGGAATAGGAAAAGGACACGATCATGAACGCACATCTTCAGCCGACCGGCTCCGCCTACTTCATCGCCAAGGAAACCGAGAAGGCGGAGAACCACACGCTTTCGGTTCTCGTCGACAACGAACCGGGCGTTCTTGCCCGCGTCATCGGCCTGTTTTCCGGCCGCGGCTACAATATCGAAAGCCTGACGGTTTCCGAGACCGAGCACCAGTCGCACCTGTCGCGCATCACCATCGTGACGCGCGGCACGCCGCACGTTCTGGAGCAGATCAAGGCGCAGCTGGAGCGCATCGTTCCGGTTCACCGCGTCGTCGATCTGACGGTACGCGCCGCCGAACTGGGCCATGACCGGCCGATCGAACGCGAAGTGGCGCTGGTCAAGGTCAGCGGCCAGGGCGAGAGCCGGGCGGAAACGCTGCGCCTCGCCGACGCCTTCCATGCCAAGGTGATCGACGCGACGCTCGAGCACTTCATCCTCGAAATCACCGGCAAATCCTCCAAGATCGACCAGTTCGTGGCGATCATGAAGCCGCTCGGCGTGCTCGAAGTCTGCCGCACCGGCATCGCGGCAATGAACCGCGGTCCGCAGGGGATGTAAGTCAGCCCTGCTCCTTCTTGGCCCTGGCCTGGCTTTCCTTCTTCAATGGGCGGCTGACAGGGCACACTTCCTGAACAAACCCGTTGAGCGTGTTGGCCAGATTGTTCTCTACAAGAGCGTAGTGAACGAACTGGCCCCGTTTCTCCTTGGTAATCAAGCCTGCGGTTTCCAGCACGGCCAAGTGCTGCGAAACCGATGGCTTGGCCATGTCGAATCTTTCCGCGATTTCTCCCGCCGTCAGGCTGGAAGCCGACAGGTAGGCCAGAATCTTGCGCCTTGGCTGCGAGGAAAGCGCGTTGAATACGCGCTGGATTGATTTCCCCGCTTCGCCCTCACTGCCGTCTTCGAGAGCGTTTTCTTCCAAACCTTCACCTCCGCTTTTGTTTTTGCTGTTGTTCTATTCAGTCAGCCATGTCTGCCATGATTAGGTAATTAGGATATTGCCTAACTGATCGCCGCTTGATATATAGATAATTAGTTTATTTCCTAATTACCTTGCATGCTGATTATTTTCAATCGCTTCGGCGAGATTTGCCGTATTTTTCGAGAAGGGAAGCTTGGCATGACGGCTTTATCAACGGGGAGAATGCTCTCGGGCAAGGACAGCGATCCGCTGAATGGCAGGGTCGTTTGGGTTGCGGGCAAATCGCTCTGGGTGGCTTCCATGACGGTTGTCGCGGTCGTTTTCGCTCCACTGACCTTTTCACTGGAAGCGCTGGCCGTTTTCATCGTTCTCACCGGTGTTACGATCTGCCTGGGGCATTCCGTTGGCATGCACAGGCTTTTGATCCATCGCTCGTTCAAGGCACCAATCTGGCTGGAACATATCCTTGTCTATCTCGGAACGCTTGTCGGGATGGCAGGTCCATTCGGCATGATCTATGCGCACGACATCCGCGACTGGGCACAGCGGCAACGGGAATGCCATGACCTTTTTGCCCATCGCCGGCCTTTCTTTCAGGATGCTTTCTGGCAGATGCACTGCGTTCTGTCGCTCGACAATCCGCCACATTTTATGATTGAGGAAGGGATCGAACGTGACCGGTTCTATCGGTTTCTCGAAAATACGTGGATGCTGCAGCAGGCCCCCGTTGCGGTGGTCCTGTTTGTTCTCGGTGGATTTCCCTGGCTGGTGTGGGGCGTGGCGGTGCGTGTTTCCGTTTCGCTGACGGGGCACTGGCTGATTGGTCACTTTGCCCATCGCGGGGGCGAACAGGGGTGGAGTGTCGATGATGTAGCGGTACAAGGCTATAATCTTTCACGCTTTGGCCTGGTGACCTTCGGTGAAAGCTACCATGGCAATCATCACGCATTCCCTGAATCAGCGCGCCTTGGGCTTGAGGATGGTCAGGTCGATCTCGGCTGGACCTTTATCAGATTGCTTCAGCGACTGGGCCTTGCGTCATCCATCAAGCTGCCGTCCAACGTTCCGCATCGTGCGGGTCTGCGCAGGACTGCCTTTCCCTCTTCCCGCCGCTGCACTGAACCCAACGAACTGCACAGCGATCTGCCGGCAAAGACAGGCGGCCACTAATTATCTCAGATCATCTCCAGTGGCATCTTTCTGCCGGGCGGCGGGAAGGCTCTGTCGAGGATGGCAAGGTCGTCGTCTGTCAGCTGAACCTCGACGGTGGCCCGGTTTTCGCGTACGCGCTCCGGCATTGCTGTTTTCGGGATGACGACGACGCCGGGGTTGCGGATCAGGAAGGCAAGCGCCACCTGGGCGACGGTTGCCTGATGCGCCTTTGCGATGTGGATGAGGTCTGGGTGGCGCATCAGCCGGCCCTCGTCGAGCGGCGAATAGGCCATGACCGGAATGCCGCGGGCCTGGCTGTCCTTCAAGAGATCATATTCGATGCCGCGGCGAGCGAGATTGTAGAGGACCTGGTTGGCGGCCACCTTGCCGCCATCCGGCACGCCAAGAAGCTCTTCCATATCGTCCGTATCGAAATTTGACACACCCCAGGCACCGATCTTGCCGGACTGGCGCAGCGTCTCGAAGACTTCGACAGTGTCCTCCAGTTTGTAGCGGCCGCGCCAATGCAGAAGATAGAGGTCGATATGTTCGGTGCCGAGGCGCTTCAGGCTGGCCTCGCAGGCCTTGGTCGTGCCGTCGCGGCTGGCATTGGTGGGCAGTACCTTGCTGACGATGAAGGCATCGCTGCGGCGCCCCCTGATGGCTTCACCGACGATCCGCTCGGCGCCGCCATCAGCATACATTTCGGCGGTGTCGATCAGCGTCATGCCGAGATCGAGGCCATGGCGCAGGCATTTTGCCTCCTCGGCGGCATTCGCCTTGCGCTCGCCCATGTGCCATGTGCCCTGGCCGATCACGGGGACGGCCTTGCCCGAGGGGAGGGATGTGGTGGGAAGGGGGAGTTGCATGCCAAGACCTCACTTGCCGATGACAGCTACATTGTTCGTATGTCCGTGTCATGATATACACAGTATATCATTGAGGCGTGGGCATGACCAAGGTCACAATCTCCAAATGGGGTAACAGTTCCGCTATCCGGTTGCCGAAGGCGGCTATGGATGAGCTTGGCTTTGCCGATGGTGATACCGTCGATCTCACCGTTCGCAATGGTCAGGCCATCATTGAAAAGAAACGGCTGCAACTGGCTCCGCCGCTGACGGAAATGGTTGCCGAAATGGACCGTATCGGATGGGAAAACGAGCCCAAAACCGTTGATTGGGGACCTGACGTTGGGTCTGAGCGCTTCTACGACCATGACTGACAGGATACCCGCCGCCGGCGATATCTATCTTGCCGATCTCGACCCGATCAAGGGGAGCGAGCAATCCGGCGTCCGCCCGGTTCTGATCATTTCGTCCAATCTCATGCACGAGAAATCACGGCGCGTAATCGTCTGTCCGATAACTGGCAATATGCAGGTCTGGGCAACGAAAGTGGCGCTGCCGGATGGCCTGAAGACTTTGGGCATGGTTCTGGCCGATCAGGTCCGGGCGATCGATAAGGGCCAGAGACTTCTGCGGCATGTCGAAACCGTTCCCGCGGACTTCGTTATCATCGTTCGTAGCTATGTTGGCCGGTTGCTCGAACTCGAAGTGCCACCGCATGCGCGCTGAGTGCTTCTTGTCACCCTGACAAGTTTCGGGTGGCCTTTGGAGATAGGTCAATTATCCTGACCTAAAATATCGGGAGGATTCCATGCAGGCCGAGACGCTTCTGGCGTTGTTTCTTTTTGCGTTCACGACATCGATTACGCCCGGACCGAACAACATGATGCTGTTCGCATCGGGCGTGAATTTCGGTTTCGTCCGCACTATCCCGCATATGCTGGGTATCGGCACCGGCTTTCTGTCGCTGCTGATCGGCGTTGGCCTTGGCCTCGGCGCGCTGCTGCATTCCGTGCCGATGCTTTACACGGGGCTGAAATTTGCAGGCGGTGCCTATCTCGTCTGGATCGCCTGGAAGATCGGCACGTCGCGGACGTTGTCGGAAGGCAGGGCAGGGGCGGTGCCGATGTCCTTCCTGCAGGCGGCGGCGTTCCAGTGGGTCAATCCGAAGGCATGGGTGATGGCCGTGACGGCGATGGCGACCTACACCACGGAACAGAGCTATCTCACGAGCGTGTTCATCGTCGGCGCGATCTTTGCCATCGTCAACGTTCCCAGCGTCTCGACCTGGGCCGGGTTCGGCTCGGCGCTTCGGCAATGGCTGTCCGACCCGGTCCGGCTGAAATGGTTCAATATCACCATGGCGGTCTTGCTCGTTCTCAGCCTTTGGCCGATGCTGAAATGATCAGGACAAAGGGATCCGCAACATGACTTCCCACTCCCACGGCGACGATCATCACGATAACCATTTCTCCGCCATGCAGGCGCGGGTCAAGGCGCTCGAAACCGTGCTGACCCAGAAGGGGTTGATCGACCCGGCGGCGATCGATGCGATCGTCGAGACCTATGAAACGAAGATCGGTCCGCGCAACGGCGCGCGCGTCGTCGCCAAAGCCTGGAGCGAGCCCGATTTTGCCGGTTGGCTGCGCAGCGATGCGACGGCAGCGATTGCAAGCCTCGGCTATACCGGGCGGCAGGGCGAGCATATGCGGGCTGTGTTCAATACGCCGGAGACGCATAACCTCGTCGTCTGCACGCTCTGCTCCTGCTATCCATGGTCCGTGCTCGGCCTGCCGCCCATCTGGTACAAGGCGCCGCCTCATCGCTCGCGGGCGGTCATCGATCCGCGTGGCGTGCTGGAGGAGTTCGGCGTAACGCTACCCGAGGGGCAAAAGATCCGGGTTTGGGATTCGACGGCGGAACTTCGCTATATCGTCATTCCAGAACGTCCCGCCGGCACCGAAAACCTTGATCAGGAAGCGCTTGCCGATCTCGTCACGCGCGATTCGATGATCGGCACGGGCTTGCCAAAACCGGCCGGAGAGACCCGATGAACGGCGCGCAGGATCTGGGCGGCCAGCATGGCATGGGGCCGGTGGCGCCGGAGACGGACGAGCCATATTTCCATGCCGAATGGGAAAAGCGGGCGCTCGGCCTGGTGCTTTCCTGCGGTGCCTTCGGCGCCTGGACGATCGACGAGAGCCGGCATGCCCGCGAAAGCTTATCGCCGGCGACCTACTTGTCTGCCAGCTATTACGAAATCTGGACCCGCGGCCTGGAAACCCTTTTGAAACGGCATGGCTTCGTTTCAGCTGCTGAGTTGGCCGCAGGCCAGATGCTGGAAAAGGGCAGGGAGCCGAAGCGTATCCTGTCGGCGGACATGGTGCCCGCGGTGCTGGCCAAGGGCGGTCCGTGCGATCGTCCCGTGCCGGACGGTCCGCGATTTGCGGCCGGTGACCGGGTGCGCACGAAAAACTTCAACCCCGAGACCCATACGCGGCTGCCGCGCTATGCCCGTGCCAAAACCGGCATTGTCGAGGCCGTGCAGGGCTCGTTCGTGTTTCCGGACGACAATGCCCATGGCAAGGGCGAGAACCCGCAATGGGTGTATACGGTTGTTTTCGACGCTGGTGAAATCTGGGGCGAGGGCGCAGACTCTACGCTGACCGTATCGATCGATGCCTGGGAGAGCTACCTTGAACGCATTTGAACCGGCCCTCCGCGGGTCTCCGGGGCTGCCGAAATCGAACGAAGGCGATCCGGTCTTTGCCGAGCCCTGGCAGGCTGAAGCTTTTGCGATGACGGTGCGCCTGCATGAAAAAGGCGTGTTTTCCTGGAGCGAATGGGCCGAGGCGTTGTCGCATGAACTGTACAAGCCTGGCCGGCGGGCGGATGCCAGCGACTATTTCGACTGCTGGGTGGCAGCACTGTCGCGCCTCGTCACAGAACTGTCGATCACCTCGCAGGACCATCTCGACCAGGTGACGCAAAGCTGGCACAGGGCCGCTGAAGCAACACCGCACGGCAAGCCCATCCTCTTGGAAAACGACCCAGAGCGCTGAGCGCACGCATGCAACGACATTCTCCATCATTGGATAGGCCAAGACAGGCGGTTTTTGCAATCTGCCCGTTCTTTGAAAGCGCCGTCAGGTCTCGAACTGCCGGTAACATTCCTCGGCGATTTGCTGCAGCTTGATGCGGCTGACCTCGCCTGTCACGGCGTAGCCGATGGAACCGTCGATCCAGTAGAAGGTCTCAAGCGTCCCGGCGGATTCGAAACGGAAGCTGGTTTCGGCGTTTTCCGGGTTTTTTCCGAGAAGAACGGTCAGGCGTTGCCCGGCCGTGTCCTGATACATCAGCATGGCGCCCGCCTTGCCGTTGACGGGAAGAAGCCTGCCGCCGACAAGCGCGAACCCGAGCGATTTGAGGTCGGGCGCCACCAGCTTGTAATCCAGGCGCTTGCCGAGCCAGGTAACCAGATGCTCCTCCTGATCGGCGCCGACCTCAACCGGATGGCGTTTTTCGCTGGCGTAGACGAGGAATGCCGTCTTCGACTGGCCGGGCAGGCTGTCGAACGCGGCGGCTGTTTCGACCGGGCCGGGCTGGTTGAGCAGGCGATCGCCATAGATACCGGCTGCCGCGCCCGACACGAACAGCATCAGCGATGCAGCGATCAGTGCGCTTTTGCGCCAAACTGTCGAAGGCGGCTTGGATGAATGAGTACGGCTCAAAAGCGTGCCGTCGCTTTCCTCTGGACGTGCATAACCCGAGAACGCGGCTTTCAATTCCGCCGCCTGTGCCTGCCATTGGCGGACCTCGGCTTCTTCTTCCGGATGATCGTTCAGCCAGCGTTCGATCTCGCGCTGGCGTTCCTCGTGGAGAAAACCATCGACGAAGGCGTGCAGGTCTGCCTCGGTGACCGGTTTGTGTTCGTCTGTCATTTCGGTCTCCGCAGGGTGACGATGTTGTTTTCGGCCAGCTGCGTGGCCAACTGCCGGCGCGCACGCGACAGGCGGGACATGACGGTGCCGATCGGGATCGCCAGCATCTCGGAGACATCCTGGTAGCCGTATCCCTCGATGACGACGAGCATCAGCACTGACCGATGATCCGCGCTCAGCGCATTCAGTGCCTTCTGCAGCCGGGTCTTTTCCAGTGGGTCGCCGGACACGTCCTCGGCCGTCAGTCCAAGCGTATCGTTGAGTTCGACCGACGGATGCTGGCTGACGCGGCGGTGCCGGTCGCGGTAGAGATTGGTCATGATGGTGAACGCCCAAGCGCGCAGGTTGACGCCGCGCCATTGGCCGCGGCGCGCCAGCACCTTCTCGACGCAATCCTGCAGAAGGTCTTCGCCGTCACTGTCGGATTTCGCAAGGCTGCGGGAATAGCGCCGAAGCGACGGCACCAGAGACAGGATCTGGTTTTCGAACGTATCCGCGGAAGGGGGGCTCGCCCCCTTCGCGCGAAAACCCTCATCAGGGGCGTGCGGCATCCCAGACGCTCCCTACGCCGTCACCGGTTGCGTCGCCCTTTTTCGCGTCCTTGATCCAGAAGTAGAGCGGCATACCCTTGAGCGCCCATTGTTTCTTGCCGTCCTTGCGCTCGACCAGCGTATAATCGCCATCGGCTGCAACCGACCCTTCCGCAAGGTAAGGCGGCCAGTTGGTTGCGCATTTATCATAGCAATAGGATTGGCCCTTTTCATCCTTCTTGTAGGTGTAGAGCGTCATGCCGTTTTCGGCGGCGACCACCTTGCCCTTGTCGGTTTCGACGGTCTGGACCGGTGGGGCGGCAAAGGCGCAGGCGGCCGATATCAGGGAGAGTGTTGCAGCGAGCGGAAAGAGTCTCATGGGATGTGTCCTCTCTGGGTGTATCTTACGTTCGAACCGCCGTTTCAGCCGGTTCGAACGTAAGACACACCTGGGCCGCTTGTTATTCCCTGTCTGCGCAAAATAAGCTTATCGCGGCGGTATTGCCTTTGAGGCGACGAAGCGGGCAAGCGAGGGGCCGATGGCCATGATCATCAGCAACCGGGCCGTCTGCAGCGCCATCACGAAGGGCACGTCGACATCGCTGGAGGCGGCGATGATGGCGATCGAATCCATGCCGCCGGGGCTGGTCGCAAGATAGGCCGTCAGCGGATCGATGCCGGCGGTCTGCACGAGGAGATAGGCAAGCAGCGCGGAAAAGCCGATGAGGACGAGAATGGAGATGATCGTCGGTACCAGCGCGCGGCGGGCGTGCACAAGGATCGGGCGGGTAAAACCCAGTCCGATGTTCCAGCCGAGCATGGCGTAGCTCAAAGCCAGCAGCCACTCGGGGATCTCGATGACCAGCATGCCGCTGACGCTGAACACCGAGCCCAGCAGGAAAGGTACGAGAAACACGCCGGCCGGTATGCGCAGCCATTTGCCGAGACAACCGCCCACAAGCGCCAGCGCAAGAGTCTCGAGGAAAGGGACAAGCTGGATCGGCCCGAACCAGACGATCTCAGGCCCGGGTCCGTCGATCCCGGCCCAATAGCGCGCGACGATCGAGGCTGCGGCGGCAACGAAAACGATGCGCAGATATTGCATGAAGGCAACCAGCCGGACATCGGCGCCATAGGCATCGGCCATGACCAGCATCGAGGTGGCAGCCCCTGCCGAGGAGCCCCAGATCGCCGTCGTTCCGGGCAGGATGTTGAGCTTGCCGATGACGAAGCCGCTGAGCGTGCTCATGGCAATGACCGACAGCACGACGGCAAGGAAAAGCGGCCAGTTTGCAAAGAAGGTCGTCAGAATACCGGGGCGGATGGTTTCGGCGATCATCGTGCCGATCAGCGCCTGCGCACAGAGAAAGGCGGGACGCGGCAGCCGGATGGTGCCGCCATTGATGCCGATGATGGCGCCCGCCACCATCGGTCCCATTAACAGGGCCGCCGGAATGCCAGCGAGTTCGAGCCCGGCGGCAAGGGCTGCGGACAGCAGGAGCAGGAAGGCCCATTGCATCGGTGTAGTCCAGCGGCCGATGCCCGAAGCCACGGAAGCGGACGGGTCTTCGGAAGGGTCAGGCGTCACGTCGGGCACTTTCGTATTGCAGAAGAGGCAGCGCTTGGGAGGCGAAGCTGATATGGTTTTAACATAGGTGCCTGCGCTGCGATACGCGCTGCGTGTGGCGGTTTCTTGCGGTATCCAGCGCTTCCGGGCGAAAATGTGATCCGGACGGTGCGACCGCGAACCGCCGATCGGCGCTACAGGACGCGACAGGCTGCCCCGAATCGGGCAATAGAACAAACATGGAATTCGCACCGCAACAGGATGAGGCCCTCAAGGCCGTTTCGCGCTGGTTGAAGGAAGGGCGCTCGCCGCTGTTCCGGCTGTTCGGCTATGCAGGGACCGGAAAAACGACGCTCGCCCGGCATTTTGCCGAGCATGTCGAGGGCGATGTCCTCTTTGCCGCCTTCACCGGCAAGGCCGCGCAGGTTTTGCGTTCTAAGGGTGCAAAGAACGCCCGGACTATCCATTCGCTGATCTACCGGCCGCGCGGCGAGGAAGAGGTGTCGGACGAAGAGACCGGCAAGACCTCGATCGCGCCGATGTTCTCCATCAACCGCCAGTCGCCCGTCGTCAAGGCGGCGCTGATCATCATCGACGAATGCTCGATGGTCGATGAAGCGCTCGGCCGGGACCTGATGAGTTTCGGTACGCCGATCCTGGTGCTTGGGGATCCCGGTCAGTTGCCGCCTGTCTCCGGTGGCGGTTATTTCACCAATGAAGAGCCGGACTACCTGCTGACCGATATTCACCGGCAGGCGCGCGACAACCCGATCATCCAGCTTGCCATGCATGTGCGCGAAGGCAAGGAGATCATGCACGGCGACTATGGCTCGACGGCCAGGGTCATCTCCAAAAACGAGGTGACGCAGAGCCTGGTGCTCGATGCCGACCAGGTGCTGGTCGGTACCAACAAGACACGCCGCCGCTACAATACGCGCCTGCGTGAATTGAAAGGTTTTACCACCGAGTATCCGCAGTCGGGCGACAAGCTCGTCTGCCTGCGCAACGACCCGGCCAAGGGTCTGCTCAACGGTTCGCTCTGGCAGGTGATGACGTCGTCAAAGGAAACGGTGAAGCCCGGCATCAACCTGATGATCCGCCCCGAAGACGACGACATGGATCGGGGGGCGGCCAAGATCAAGCTGCTGAAAACTGCCTTTGAGGATGTCGAAGGGGAGATCCCCTGGTCGACGCGCAAGCGCTACGACGAGTTCGACTATGGCTACGCTTTGACGGTGCACAAGGCGCAGGGCTCGCAATGGAACGATGTCGTTCTGTTCGACGAAAGCTGGGCTTTTCGCGACACCCGCGAACGCTGGCTCTATACCGCGATCACGCGCGCGGCCGAGACGCTGACGATCGTGCGCTGAGGCCTATTCGGCGGAAACAAACCCCAGCAGCACGGCCTTGGCGACGGCCTGGAAGCGGTTGTGACCGTTGAATTTGCGGATGATGTCGGATTCCAGCGTCAGCACGGCCGTCAGGTCCATATCCATCATCGTGGCGATCCGGTTTGCCGGATAGCCTTCGGCCATGAAGGCAAGACATTTCGTCTCGATCGGTGAAAGATGAATGGGCGGCAGAGCGATGCGATCCGGGTTGTCGCCGTCAGCCGCCGATTCCAGCAGTTCGCTGATCCGCTGCATCTGGCGCCGCAGGATGGATTGCTGAGCCGCGAGTTCCCGTTTTCGGGCATGCAATGCGTCCTCGAAGATTTGCGCGGCATGGCGCTGGTTGGTCGCGGCGCTAAGTGCAGCCATCAGGTCCTGGATGGCAGCGATCGGCATGTCGATCTCGCGGCAGGCATTGATGACGGTCATGCGCCGGATGTCTTCCAGTCCGTAGACCCGCATGGGGCCCATTCTATCGGCCGACAGCAGCCCCTTTTCCTCGTAGAAATGCAGGGTCCGGTGCGTGACGCCGAAGGCATCCGCCATATCGGCGATGGCGACATGATTGTCCGCAATGGTTCCCGGCAAGGGCAGATGGGGAAGAAAGCCGGACAATTTCCGGCTACCCGTTACAGAAAGATGGGTCTTTATCTGTTCTGGCATATGGCGAAATAGCCCCCGCTGGTCGCTCCGCAAACGAAATGACCTGGAGACGGCATCCGCTGAATACGCATCAATACGCGGCGCTCGTCTCCCTAGGGCTGCTCCTGAAGTCATGCACGCACCCAACCGGGGTATACTCGCAACGCTTGTGCTTGCCTGATGAGCAACCAGGCCTTCTCACTTGCAAAGCCAGAATACACGTCGCGTTTGGTGCTGAATAGCTAGTAACATTAGGGATGAAATGCGGATATTCTCTGTGAGATCACGCCTTTCGAACGGACAATACAAGAATTTCCGGTGATTTTCGCATTTTTGCAGCGGTTGTTTGTGTGCCAACCCAAGGCTAACGGATCAGCGTCAACGGCAATGCGGCGGCGCTGATGACGAATTTCAGCTTCTGGCGATGCTCGGCCGACAGTTTTTCCTGGCAGGATTTGGCTTCCTGAAAGGTCTCGCGGGTCTGCTGATACCGGTAGGCATCTGTGAGCGTCATGCATTTCATCAGCGGGCTATCGATTTGGGCTTTGCTGGCATATCGAAAGATGTCGCCGTCCGTCGACAGGATCTTCGTGGCAAAGGACAGGCTTTCGTAGAGTATATCTGCTTCGCTGGCCAATTGCGCACCATCGATGAAACGGTCGTAGAGCAGATAGGACGACGCATCGTTGGAAATCTGCACACGCAGGCCCGCCGGAGATGTCTGTTCCAGCACGGATATCGTGAAGGCCAGCGTATCCGTCGTCGCCGGGGACGGTTGCAGTTTGCTGATCTTTTTGGGCACGGCTGCAACGGTTGGATAGTGCGAGGCCGCCGTGCGCAGCGCGTCGGCAAAATGGGCTGCCTTTCCGCTGCGCGGCCATTGTGCGCGCACTGTTATCTTCGGCAGGTCGTCGGCGAACCGGCGCTCCAAAACGGCGCCATGCAGGCGCGTTTGCGCCGGAATGTTGACGCTCATCGCGGTCGATGTCAGGGGCACGAAGATCAACAGCGGCAGGACAGAGAGTACGGCCAGCGGCGAGGAGAGAGGTGCCGGCAGCCATGAGAAACGCCGGTTTCCGGCGCGGCGTGGCTGCACCGGCGGGCTGTCCGATGCCGGCGTTCCGGACAAGACGTGCTGGCGCCTGTACTCCGGCACATAGGTGCCCTTCGGTATATCGATGCGCCATTCGTCCAAGGCGCCTTCGGCGGCGTAGTACATCGCCAGAAGCTTTCTCAGCTTGCCGGCGTGGACGCGAACCAGAGGATCGCTATCGGCGTTGAAAGCCTGCGGCCGGTCGAAAACATCGATGCCGATCGTATAGCCCTTCAGCTGGTGGCCGGCACCCTCGATCTCCTTGTCGACGACATATTTCAAAAACGCACGCAACCTTTCGGAGCGTGAGAAAAGAGCGCTCGACAAAATCTTGTCGAGGCAGTGATGAATCGCGTGGTCGTCAGGTCTGTCGCGGTTTTGCATCAATGTGCCTTCCCCGAAAAATCTCCCGACGCCCGCATCGCGGCCGCGCGAGCAAGTGGTGATTCGATCAGGCCAAGGCAAAAACGAGGGTTCATTGGTTCCGGTTCGGTCGTTTCGTGGGGTCCAGCACAGCCGCTCGCTGTTGGGAGCGCATTCTTGTACTTGAGTCTGCATTAGATCGAAGTTTTGGCCGTTTGTCAGGTGTTTGCATTCTCTAACTGTGAGATTTGTCTGAAATAGAGCCTGGCGGTATGAACTTGCTGTATGCTGTATATTGTCACGGAGACACTTTCGCTTGCGCAGGTTTGTTGCGGGTTGGCGGAGTTACCGCTAGAAAGGGCGCCGTAACGACGGCGGTATCCTTGGAAGGTGCTGAAATGGCTGCGAAACTCTCCGTAAACCTGAATGCGATCGCCATGCTGCGAAACCGCCGCGATCTTCCCTGGCCGTCCGTTACCGGACTTGGGCAGATTGCGCTAGAGGCAGGTGCAAGCGGCTTGACGGTGCATCCGCGGCCCGACCAGCGGCATATCCGCTTTTCCGATCTGGCGCCGATCCGCGCGCTGATCGACGATCTCTATCCTGAGACCGAATTCAACATGGAAGGATTTCCGAACGAGGAATTCCTGCAGCTTGTCGAACGCCATCAGCCCGAACAGGTAACGCTGGTGCCTGACGATCCGGCACAGGCGACCTCGGACCATGGATGGGATTTCCGCAAGAACCACAATCTGCTTGGCGATGTCGTTGGGCGCTTGAAAAAGGGCGGCTTTCGCGTGTCGCTGTTTGCCGATGGCGATCCGGATCTTGAGGCGCTGACGATCGCTAGGGAAACCGGTGCGGACCGGATCGAGCTTTACACCGGCCCCTATGGCGGCTGCTACGACGATCCAGGGCGCGGCGCGGTGCTTTTGGAAGAATTGGGCAAGACCGCCGATCTCGCCGCGACCCTCGGGCTTGGGGTCAATGCCGGTCATGACCTGACGGTCGCCAACCTGCCGGCACTGGCAGCCCGGATTTCCAATCTGGCCGAAGTCTCGATCGGCCACGGCCTGACCGCCGATGCTCTGGAATACGGCATGGCGGAAACCGTCCGCCGCTTCTGCCGCGCCTGCGGGCAGGACGTTTGATGTTATCCGAATAGAAGGCAGAAGGGCTCCGTTTTGCGGAGCCCTTCGTCGTTTAGCCGAGCAATACCGTTTTGCTCGCAGCCAAAAAGTCTTCAAGAGTGGTCAGTGTCCGGCCCGAGAGATCGCCGGCATCCGCCGTCACCAGGTCGATATGGCCTTCGCGCGTGTTGGTGTCGAACGAGACGACGACGGGGATGATGAAGCCGGGAAGGCCGGCCGCTTTCAGGCCGCCTGCGAGTTGTTCGTCGCTGACATGGATGACCTCAAGCGGTTTGCCGGTGATTTTTGCGACAAGGGCGGCGACCTCGTCCACCGTATGCTTCGTTTCGCCGGTCAGCGTGTAGGTCTTACTTTCGGCAGAGCTTGAAGCAAGCGCGTTGGCCGCCGCCCTGGCGATATCGGCGCGGGCGATATGGGCCAGCTTTCCCGCACCTGATGCGCTGTACCATTTGCCTTCGGAAAGCGCATGCGGCAGCGCCATGAACAGGTTCTCCATATACCAGCCATTGCGCAGGATCGTGGAGGCGATGCCGGTCGCCTTGATCGCATTTTCGGTGCCGAGGTGATCCGGCGCGAAGGGGATGACAGAGGTTTCCGGGTTTGGCATCGAGGTATAGAGGATGTGCTTGGCACCGGCCTTCTTGGCTGCGGCAACTGCGGCGAGATGCTGGCGCAGGCGCTTGCCCGGTTCGTCGAGGGCATCGGTGGAGATGATCAGGATGCGGCTGGCACCCTCGAAGGCGGCATCCAGCGATGCGGCATCGTCGAAATCGGCGGCGCGGGTCTGCACACCCTTTGCGGCATAGTCGGCAAGCTTTCCTGTGTCGCGGCTGGTGGCGATGATGTCGGAAGGCGCGACCTTGCCGGCGGCGAGCAGTTCGTCGAGCACGAGGCGGCCGAGTTTGCCGGTGGCACCGGTGACGAGAAGGGTTTCGGACATGATGGTTCCTTTGTTCATATGACGTCGGTTTGTTGCCTGCGCATCCCGTTTGAGATATGGTTCCTAAATGAGACCTTCTCTTATTTCGTTATCTCGAAACGAATGTAAAGGAGGCAGTATTTTCTGCGGTGGTTACGTGAAGGGAACCGGCCTATGAACAAAATGGCAGGCAAGACGGAGGGCGAACAGGTGATCGTCTTCGCGGGCATGGTGTTCAAGAGGCAGGATTGCCCGGTGCGCGATGTGATCGACAATATCGGCGGCAAGTGGAACACGCTGATGATCCTGGCGCTGGCCGATGGGCCGATGCGGTTTTCGGCGCTGCGCCGCCTGATCCCGGATATTTCCCAACGCATGCTGACCCAGACGCTGCGCGACCTGCAGCGCGACGGCTATGTCGGCCGCGAAGTCTTTCCAACCCAGCCGCCGAGCGTCGCATATAGCCTCACGCCTCTTGGTCAGTCCTTTCTCGTGCTGGTCAAAGGGCTGGTCGACTGGTCGGTGGAGCATCATCAGGCGATCCGTGCGGCCCGTGTCGAATATGATGCGGCTGCGTGACAATGTGACGGCGCTTGCTGGCTGGACGGTCGGTTGCGTGCGCTGTTAGAGATGCGGATGAGGAAGCGTCCGGATAGGCATTGATGAAACAGCTCGATATTGGCGTGGTTGGAGCGGGGCCGGCGGGACTGGCGGTGGCACTTTTCCTGTCGCGCGCCGGTCATCGCGTCGAAATCCTCGAACGTTTCGAGACGGCAGCGCCTGTTGGTTCCGGCCTGTTGATGCAACCGACGGGGCTCACGGTCCTGGCCGCTCTCAGCCTGTTCGATACCATTCAAGGCCTCGGAAACCGTATCGACAGGCTGCACGGCGCCGATGCCGTCAGCGGCCGCACGGTTCTGGATGTTCGCTATGATGCGGCTCCGGGCGGGCGCTATGGATTGGCGGTGCAGCGTGCGGCTCTGTTCAACACCTTGCATGACGCGGCGCTTGCCGATGGCATCACCATTCGTTCCGGGATCAATCTGGTTTCGACAACGCAGCGCGGAGACCGCGCCGTGTTGAAGGATCATGTGTTAGGGGATGCCGGTGACTACGATCTGGTGATCGATGCGAGCGGTGCGCGCTCGCTGCTGGCTGCCGGTTCCACCTCTGCGCCAACCGTTCGCGACCTGAGCTACGGCGCTTTCTGGGCGACATTAGACGGTACGGGTGCTGCCTATGACCCGGCCGCACTGTCCCAGCGCTACGACAAGGCCAAGGTGATGATCGGGTTGCTGCCGGCCGGGCGCGCTGCCGCCGGCGATCCGGACAAGGTGGCATTTTTCTGGAGCCTGAAGATCGCCGATGTCGATGCGGTCAAGGCGGCCGGGCTTGAGCGGTGGAAGGCGGTCATTCGGGACTATTGGCCAGAATGTCAGCCATTTCTCGACCAGATCGCCGATTGGGACCAGCTGTCGCTGGCGCGTTATGCGCACCGGACCGCGCTGCCGCCCTATTGCGGCAATATGGTCTTCATCGGTGACAGCGCCCATTCGACCAGCCCGCAATTGGGGCAGGGTGCCAACATGGCCTTGCTGGATGCCGCAGCGCTCAGCCACGCACTGGCCACTTGTTCGGACATAGCCTCCGCTCTGGCGGCCTATGCACGCGCCCAGCGCAATCATGTGCGGCTGTTCCAGATGCTGTCGCTCGCCTTTACGCCGTTCTATCAATCGGATTCGACGGCGATCGCCTGGGTGCGTGACCGGCTGGTGTCCACCATTGCCAAAGTGCCGCCGATGCCGCGTCTGCTGGCTGCCATCGTTGCGGGCACGGTGATCGATCCGTTTAAATCGGCAGGTCTGACGGAACATGACTGGCTTTCGCCGCGATATCAGGTCGATAGCGCCCTGTCAGAGGTTGCTGCCGTGAGATACAGCGCCCAAATCTGACCGTTCAGATCCTTGCCGAAGGAATGGTGTCTCTCTTCCTTCTCCAGCGTGAACCCGGCGGCAGCATAGATTCGTCGGGCGGAGACGAGGATGTCGTTGGTCCACAGTTCCAGCCGCCGGTAACCGGCGCTTTGAGCAAAGCTGATACACTCGTTGACCAGTCTTGAGCCGAGGCCTTGTCCGCGTGCGGCGCCATCGACGTGAAGAAGGCGCAGCTTGGCCGTGCCTTCGCTGCTACCTTGGACGAGAAAAATGCTGCCGAGGAATGTGCCGTCGCGTTCGGCGATCCAGCAGCGTTCGCGGGCGGGCTCGAAATTGCGGATGAAGGCGGCGCAGATTTCCGCGACCAGTGCCTCATACTCGCCGTTCCAGCCATAGGTTTCAGTGTAGGCCTTTGCCTGGCTGGAGATGACCATGCCCATGTCGCCGATCCGGTGCGGCCGGATGGTTATGGCGGCGGCAGTGGTTGCGCCGCCGGACAGTAGCCTCTGCACCGACGCCATGGCCGCGCTGAGATCGCGGCGGTCGTCTTCGGTTATAGGCTCCAGCAGGGCTACGATACGCTGGCGCGAGCGCTGCGCCAGATCGGTCGCGACGGCCCGGCCGCGCAGGGTCAGTTGCAGCAGGCGGCCACGGCCGTCGGCCGGGTCTCTTGTGGTTTCAAGCAGGCCGGCATCGGTAAAGGATTTCAGCAGGCGGCTCAGATAGGCCGGGTCGAGCGAAAGCTCTTCCGTCAGCCGCGATGCCGATGTGGTGCCGTGCGCCGCAAGTTCATAGATCAGCCGCGCTTCGGTCAGCGTATACGGCGTGTCCATGAAGGCACGGTCGAGTACGCCGATCCGGTTGGTATAGAACCGGTTGAAGGCGCGGATCTGCTCGATCTCGTCGTCGCCGATTTCGGCAAAGGCCGGGTACGACATGGCATTCTCCTTTGAATGCCATAATCGCAATTTATTTGACTGAGTCAAGTATTATTGGTTGGCCTTCAGGCAGCCTGCCTACCGTTCTGCGAGACGCCTTCAAGCGCGAATTCGACGGCCGCATCCGCGTGGAGCGCAGTGGAGTCGAAGCCGGGCAGGGGCAGGTTTTTCGGATCGAGGATCAGGCAGATCTCGGTGCAGCCGAGGATAATGGCATCGGCACCGTCGTTTTTCGCCTTCTCGATGACGGCCATCAGCGCCTGCCTTGAGCTGTCGAGGATGATGCCTGCGCAGAGTTCGTTGAAGATGATGTCGTGGACGAGGGTGCGATCCTCGGCATTCGGCACCATGACATCGACGCCATCGGCAGCCATGCGGCCGGTATAGAAGCCGTGCTCCATCGTGTAGCGCGTGGCGAGCAGCAGCGGCCGCTTGATGCCGGCGGCCTTCATCGAGGCGGTCGTCTCATCGATGATGTTGATCAGCGGCACGGCAATCGACGCCTGGACCTCGTCGGCGATCAGGTGCATCGTGTTGGTGCAGATCAGCACGCAACCGGCGCCAGCGGCTTCGAGCCCCTGCGCGACCTCGGACAGGCGCTTGGCGGCTGCGTCCCAGCGGCCGGCCTTCTGCATGTCGACAATCGTCTGGAAATCGACGGAATGCAGCATGACTTCGGCGGAATGCAAGGCCCCGAGCCGTTCGCGCACGGCCTCGTTGATCATCCGGTAATAGACCGCCGAGCTTTCAAAGCTCATTCCACCGATGAGACCGATCTTGCGCATGATGCCGTTCCTGTTCCGCTGTGTTTGTTGATGCCATGATTGTGGCCGAGATGGCGCGGAAAGAGTTCGCTTTGTTGGGTGACATTGCGATTGTTTGCGCGTATTTTTTGCACCGTTTGAAGTTATGGCGCAAATATTTCTTGATTGCGCCGAAAGGTAGGGGAGAACAGGGCGTGTTGGACGAGAGAGACCGGAAGATTCTGTCGTTGCTGCAGGAGGATGCCAGTTTGTCCGTTGGCGATCTTGCCGACAGGGTCAACCTGTCGATCTCCGCGTGTTCGCGCCGCATCCAGCGGCTGGAAGAGACCGGCTATGTCGCCCGGCGAATTGCGGTTCTCGATCGCGACAGGATGGGCGTGCCGACCACGGTGTTCGCCCTGATCAAGACGGCACACCACGCGGACGACTGGATCGACATCTTTCGCAAGGTGATTGCCGATATTCCCGAGATCGTCGAGGCACACCGGCTGACGGGCAATTACGATTATATCCTCAAGGTCGTGCTGCCGCGCGTCGAGCACTACGACGTCATCTACAAGCAGATCGTCCGCAAGGTCGAACTGTTCGATGTTTCGGCTTCGATCTCGATGGAAATCCTGAAGAGCGGCATGTCGGTGCCGGTGGAGTATGCCCGCTAAGTGAAGGTATGGATGCCGTGTCGCCCCGTGCACGGGTGCCATGCCGAAAGCGCAGTTGTGCGGGCGCGCCGAAGCGTGGAAGTTGTACGCGAAACAGGAGATACGATCATGCCGCTTGAGAAACGTCACCATGTCGTCGTCGCCGGCGGCGGGTTCGGTGGCCTGCAGCTGGTCAAGGATCTCAAGGGCGCACCCGTCAAGATCACCCTGATCGACCGGCGCAATCATCATCTCTTCCAGCCGCTGCTCTATCAGGTGGCAACGACCCTTTTGGCGACGTCGGAAATTGCCTGGCCGATCCGGCGGTTGTTTCGCGACCGGCCGGAGGTCACCACGCTTCTGGCGGAGGTGGATAGCGTCGATCCGGCGGTAAAGACGCTGACGCTGAAAGGCGGCGAGACCATCGGCTACGATACGCTGGTGCTGGCGACGGGGGCGACACATGCCTATTTTGGCCGTGACGAATGGGAGCCGGTGGCGCCGGGTCTGAAGACGCTGGAGGATGCCACCACCATTCGGCGGCGCCTGCTGCTTGCCTTCGAGCAGGCCGAAATGGAAACCGACCCGCAGGCGCAGGCAGCGCTTTTGACCTTCACCATTGTCGGTGCGGGGCCGACCGGCGTCGAGCTCGCCGGGATCATCGCCGAGCTGGCACACGTCACCCTGCCGCAGGAATTCCGCAACATCGATACGCGCAAGACCCGGGTGATCCTGGTCGAGGCGGGGCCGCGGGTGCTCGCAGGTTTTGCCGAGGAACTGTCGGTCTATGCGCAGAACGCGCTCGAAAAGCTCGGTGTCGAGGTTCATCTCGGCGAGCGGGTGACGGAATGCTCAGCGCAAGGCGTGATGATCGGAGAGCGCTTTGTCGGCAGCCGGACGCTCGTCTGGGCGGCCGGTGTTCAGGCCTCTCCCGCCGCTGAATGGCTCGGCGTTGCGGCCGACAGGGCAGGTCGCGTCGTTGTCGAGAAGGACCTGAGCGCGCCGGGCCTGCCGGATGTCTTCGTCGTCGGCGATACCGCGTCCGTGATCCAGGAGGATGGCAAGCCGGTGCCGGGTATCGCGCCAGCCGCCAAACAGCAGGGCGCCTATGTGGCGAAGGTCATCAAGGGACGGCTGGCGCAGAAGCCGGCGCTTCCGCCCTTCCGCTACCGCCATCAGGGCAGCCTTGCGACCATCGGCCGGCGGTCGGCGATCATCGATTTCGGCCGGTTCAAGCTGAAAGGCGCTTTGGCATGGTGGATCTGGGGCATTGCCCATATCTATTTCCTGATCGGCACGCGCAGCCGCTTCGTCGTCGCCTGGAGCTGGCTGTGGATCTATCTCAGCGGTCAGCACACCGCCCGGCTGATTACCCAGAAGGAAACGCTGCAGGCTACTCCACCGGACGGCGGCAAGACTGGATAACCACGATCCTGATGCGCCGCTTTTGGCGCATCCGGCCATCCGGCGCGGGATATCCCCCCAAGCCGGATGGTCGAAGGCATAGTTCGACTACGGAATGATCCGTTGTGCGCGCATTTCGCGAAACACCGACAGGAACATCTCGTCGGTCTGCACATAATCATGGAATCCCAGCCGCCGAGCCTTGCTGCCATCGGCGAAGAAATCATAGTTCCAGCTGAACACCGCATCGCCGAAACCCCAGGACGAGACGGCTTCAAAGGGGTGGTCGGCGAGCCCGTATTTCTCCTTCATCTTCGACCAGAGCGCCGCCTTGTCGGCCATCACGACATTGAGCGACATCGGTAGCGGTGCAGCCGTTTCCATCTCGAAGAAACGGGCGATCTTCGGCCACATCTCGTTCCAGCGGAACAGATCGCCGTTGGTGATGTTGAAGGCCTGGTTGGCGCATTGCGGATTGGTGGCCGCCCAGACGGTTGCCCGTGCCAGAAGGCCGGCATCGGTCATTTCCAGCAGCGTGTCGTAGGCGCCGGGTTTGCCGGGAAACCGCAAAGGCAGCCCGAGTTCCTTCGACATTGAGGCATAAACGCCGATGACCATGGCAAGGTTCATCGGGTTGCCGGTGGCGGTGCCGATGACGACGGAGGGGCGCAGCGCCGACCAGGTCCAGGATTTGCCCTGCTGCTCACGCTGCAGAAACGCCTGCTGGTCCATGTTGAATTCCGGCGGCATGTGATTGTCTTCGTCCTCGCGGGCCGGTGTCTTGAAGGGCCCGAGATGGGCGCCGTAGACCTTGTAGCCCTGCATCAGGCTGACATGGGCGAGGTTCGGCGCCACCTGCTCGACGGCGGTGACGACATTGATCAGCATGGCCAGATTGGGCTCGACCAGCTCCGCCCAGGTCGGCCGATCCTGATAGGCGGCGTAGAAAATGTGAGTCACTCCTGAGAGATCGGCGAGTTTGTTCATGCTATCTGTGTGGTCGAGCAGGTCGATGGATATGTGGCGGATCGTCTCCGTCGAGATGCCGCCGCGCCGGGAAAGGCCGATCACCGACCAATCCTCAAGGGTTTCCAGATGCCGGGCGAGATTGCCGCCGATGACGCCTTGCGCGCCGACGATGAGGGCGGTTTTGTGCTGGTCCATGACAGTCTCCTCTGTGTCGATGGATGAGATATGGACGCACGCCGATTTGAGAACTAGACAACGATAAGGCACAGAATTTGTGAGGTGAAGGCACAATGGCGCGGCTGGATGTCAATCGCTCCGGCGAGATGGAAGTGTTCGTGCGTGTGGTCGATCGCGGCGGCTTCTCGGCCGCTGCCCGTGATTTCGCCATGACGCCCTCGGCGGTGAGCAAGCTGGTGACGAGGCTGGAGACCCGGCTGAACGCGCGGCTGGTCAATCGCTCGACGCGCAAGCTGCAGCTGACGCCGGAAGGCTGCCGCTATTACGAACATGGCGTGCAGGTGCTCGCCAATCTCGATGAAGCGGAACGGACGGCTGCGGCTGCCGACAGTCCGAGCGGCCGCATTCGCGTCAGTACCAATGTCCCGTTCGGCCGCCACATGCTGCTGCCGGTGCTGCCGGATTTCATCCAGCTGTTTCCGGACGTCTCGCTCGACCTGTCGCTGACCGATCATGTCGTCGATCTGCTGGAGGATCGCACCGATGTCGCCGTCCGCGCCGGGCCGCTGAAGAGTTCGGCATTGATGGTGCGAAAGCTGGGCACGGTGAAACTGCATATCGCCGCTGCACCGGACTATCTCAAGCGCAAGGGCGTTCCAAAACATCCGGACGATCTGGCCGGGCACAATCTGCTTGGTCCCAACTATGTCCGTGCCGGCGGCGGCTGGCCGTTGTCCGTTGATGGCGTCGATATGACAATCAAGCCGGCCGGCAGCATTCAGGCGAGCGACGGGGAGGCGCTGCGGGAGTTGGCGCTCGCCGGCGCGGGACTGGCGCGGCTTGCTGATTTTCAGGTGCGCGGCGATTTTGCGCGCGGCGCGCTGGTTCCTGTGCTGGAAAGTTTCACGGCATCAGACAGCGAGGAGGTGCACGCGATCTTTCTCGGCCAGGGCGGCCATATGCCGGCGCGAATCAGGGTGTTCCTCGATTTCCTCGCCGAGCGCTGCCGTGTGGGTTGAGTTCATCGTGGTGGCGAGAGTTTGCCGTCGTTTTTGCACTTGGCGAGTGCCAGTTGCCGGAACGACAGGATTTCGGTGATCGAGCTTTCAGTGTCGTCAGACTCGACCGACAGGCAGGCGCAGGCATAGCCGTAATTGCCGTTGGTCCGGACATAGTCGCGCTCGGAAATGTCCGGGATCAGGTCCATGCCGGGCGGCCCTTCGCCGCCGCCTTGCGACATGATCGTCCAGCTGCCATCGGCGTCATCCAGCCACCAGTTGCCGGGCGTCGGGTTCTGCAGCCAGCCGCAGCGGGTTTCAGCCGCAAGCAGCGGCGAGGCGGCGGCGATACCGATCAGGAGAGTTGCGATGGCGAGCTTCATGGGCATGTCCTTTGCCGGGCAGGCGGCGAAAAATCAGGATTTCAGGCGCTTGCAGTCGAACATGTCGCCACTTTCCATCGATAACCATTGCATTGATGTTGGCGTGACACTCGAAAGGCCGATCTGGTAGTTGTCGTCGAACGACAGGATGTAGTTGCCATCCTCCTTTTCGACCTTGCGGACCGGCATCGGCCCTTCACCGGAATCATAGGTATCCGTGGTGAAGCTGAACGTGGCGACGCCACAATCCCAGCTGCCGATGTAGGGAGCGTCGTTGGCGGCAATGACGGGTGTTGCTGTTGCAAGGGCAACGATGGCTGTTGCCGCGATAACGTCAAGGCGCATGGTTTCCTCCCGGTGCCGATTAATTGTTGATGGCGATCACCGCCCAGTGCGATGAGCTGCAATCGCCATTGTCGCAGACATTGCTCATCCAGACTGCACCATCCGCCAGCATGACGCCGTCGCTGTTGACGAACAACTGGCCGTAGGTCTGGCTTGCTACGGCATCCCGTGTGTCCTGCGTCACCAGCGTGTCGAAATTCTCGATGAAATCGTCGGCACTCTGTATCTCGTAGCTTTCGCCATTGGCCGCGACCCGCAGAGGATATTCGGCAAGGCCGGCGATTGTTGCCGCATCGCTGTTGCCCATCGCCTCCACCAGGCTCAGCAGCGGCTCGCTCAGGTCTCCGGCATTGCCATGCAGGGATTCGATCCGGTTGTAGACCTCTTCATCGGATTGGGCGGCGGCTGCGATTGGGGAAAAAGCAAGAGTGGCCGACAGGAGCAGGGCGAGGGTATGCAGGCGGGGCATGAAAACTCCGGGATATGGGGTGTCTGAAGTCGCACACTAGCCGACCGCATGTTGAAACGGAACGCGATCGGATTGTGTGGAGGTGTCCATTTTTGGTGCTGGCTAGCATTATCTTCTCAATGTTTGGTTGGGCGCCGATATTCGCGATGACCAGGATTTGTTTACGCGCCATGCGACGCCCCAAAATCCTTGGCCAACAGGCTTGACCGCTCCCCGGCTTTGCGGCATAAGCAGCGAACCGTACCGTACGGTACTGTGAATGGAGATGATTTCTTGCAGCTTGCAGCCCACCCACACCAGCCGGACTATTCGCCGCGCCAGAACGATGTTCTGGACAGCGCGCTGCGTCTGCTGGTCGATGGCGGCGAGAAGGCGCTGACGACGGCGGGTGTTGCGCGGGCTGCCAATTGCTCGAAGGAAAGCCTGTACAAATGGTTCGGTGATCGCGACGGTCTGCTGTCGGCGATGATCGGCTTTCAGGCCAGCAAGGTCCGGACGTTTGACGATACGGCAGATACGCTGACGGCGGCGACGCTGCAGGAGCATTTGGTGCTGTTTGCGCGTGATCTGCTGGAGGTTCTAGCCGGGGATGTGTCGCTGGCGCTCAACCGTCTGGCGATCGGGCAGGCGAGCCGCGACGGCTCCAAGCTCGGTTCGATGCTGCAGGAGCGCGGCCGCCGGCAGATCGGCAAACGGGCAGGGGCGCTGTTGGAAGCGGGGCGCGATGCCGGGCTTCTGGTGTTCGACGACCGCGATGACGCCTATGATACGCTCTACGGCCTGATCGTGTCCGACCTGCATCTGCGCATGCTGCTCGGCGAGGATAGCGGCCGTTTGGTCAAGGATTTCAACCGCAGGGGAGAGAAGGCGGTTTCGGCCTTTCTTCGGCTCTACGGCAGTGAAAAGAGTTCGGCATAGTCCTCAAGGGCGGCCGGAAGAGTTTAAAGAGACAAGCAAAGGGAAGGAAATTACAATGCGCGTCTATTACGATCGTGATGCTGATCTCAACCTCATCAAGTCCAAGAACGTCGTTATCGTCGGTTACGGTAGCCAGGGCCGCGCCCATGCGCTGAACCTGAAGGATTCGGGCGCGACCAACGTCGTCATCGCTCTCAAGGCCGGTTCGCCCACGATCAAGAAGGCCGAAGCCGATGGCTTCAAGGTCATGACCGTTGCCGAAGCCGCCAAGTGGGGCGACCTGTTGATGATGGCGACCCCGGACGAACTCCAGGCCGACATCTATAAGGCCGACATTGCCGGCAACATCCGTGACGGCGCAGCCATCGCCTTCGCGCACGGCCTCAACGTTCACTTCGGTCTCATCGAGCCGAAGGACACGCTCGATGTCGTCATGATCGCACCGAAAGGCCCCGGGCACACGGTTCGCGGCGAATACCAGAAGGGCGGCGGCGTTCCCTGCCTCGTTGCCGTTGAGAAGAACGCTTCCGGCAACGCGCTTGACCTCGCTCTCTCCTACGCCTGCGGCGTCGGCGGCGGCCGTTCGGGCATCATCGAAACCAACTTCAAGGAAGAGTGCGAAACCGACCTTTTCGGCGAACAGGTCGTTCTGTGCGGCGGTCTCGTCGAACTGATCCGCGCCGGCTTCGAAACACTGGTCGAAGGCGGTTATGCGCCGGAAATGGCCTATTTCGAATGCCTGCACGAAGTCAAGCTGATCGTCGACCTGATCTATGAAGGCGGCATCGCCAACATGAACTACTCGATCTCCAACACGGCCGAGTGGGGCGAATACGTCTCGGGTCCGCGCATCATCACGGCTGAAACAAAGGCTGAAATGAAGCGCGTCCTCACCGACATCCAGACTGGCAAGTTCACCTCCGACTGGATGCAGGAATACCGTTCGGGTGCTGCCCGCTTCAAGGGCATCCGCCGCATGAACGACAATCACCAGATCGAAGAAGTCGGCGCCAAGCTGCGCGGCATGATGCCTTGGATCGCCAAGAACCAGCTGGTCGACAAGGCCAAGAATTGATTTTTGCTGCACAGCAAAATTAGCACGTTGCACTTGCATAATACTGAAAAGGCCGGGAAAATTTCCCGGCCTTTTCATTCTTTTCAGTAATATTTGGAAAAATAGTGGTTTTGAAGTATTCTATTCACCAGGAGGATACTGCAATGACAACGTTCTTCTACCATTTCGCCCTGTTCGATGCTTTCATCGTCGGTGCTATCGTGCTTCTCGTCGGTTTGAGCATGTTCGGGCATCACGAAGCCTGAAGGCTTGCTTCCGGAATGGAAGCGTTTCGGAAGCTTAATAGGCGATGACGAAGCGGCCGGCAGCTTTGCCCTGGTCGAGTTCCCGCAGTGCGCCGGAGACGCCGTCGAGCGTAATCGGCACGATGTCATTCTCCAGCGGTTTTGCCGCATGAAGCGCCACGACTTCGCGCATCTCCTCCCGCGTTCCCACGCTTGTTCCCGTGATGACGACACCGGTTGCCGTCAGCCATTCCTGGCTGACCGGAACGGGGTCCGGCACCAGTGCCGCAGCGATGATACGGCCCCTCGGCCGGATGGCGGCGATCATCGGCGCCCAGGTGGCGGCGGTGGGGGCAAAGTTGATGCAGACATGACTTCTGTATGGCGTGGTGCCCAGCGTTTCCGTCAGTGCCCCATCTGCCAGAACAGTTAATGCAGCACCGTAGCGGCGGGCAAGCTCCAGCTTCGCCGGATCGCGATCGATAGCGATGACGCGGGCGCCGAGCCGGGCGGCGATCTGCACGGCATAGAGACCAAGGCCGCCGCAACCGAAAATGGCACAGGTTTCGCCATTGCGCAGGGCAGAGCGCTTGATGGCACCATAGGCGGTGACACCGGCGCACATGATCGGCGCAAGTGCGATGGGATCGAGCCCATCCGGCAGCGGCACGGCGTAGGCGGCGTCTGCCACCACAAACTCGGCAAAGGCGCCGGGCACGTTCAGACCGTGCGCCCGCTGGTTCTGGCAAAAGGATTCCATGCCGTCATTGCATTCGTCGCAATCGCGGCAGGTATCGTGGATCCACGGAACGCCGGCGCTTGCGCCGATTTCCCAGCCGGTCACATCCGCACCCAGCGCCACGACGGTGCCGACCCCCTCGTGACCGAGGATGAAGGGGATGGGATCGGACGGCGGCCGGACATGTCCTTTCCAGATGTGCACATCCGAATGGCAGACACCGCAGGCCTTCAGCCTGACAAGGATCTGACCAGGCCCGGGTTTTGGCACGTGGACTCTGCGCTGTTGCAGCGGTGCGTCGTAGGTCTCAAGCACTGCCGCGTCCATGAAATCCTGAATGGCGCTCACGGCTGAAGACCCAGGGCTGCCCGAACAACGGGAAGGGCGGGCGCGCCATCAAAGGCGGTGACACCGACCAGCCAGTTGTCCAGCTTTTCCGGGTGATCCTTGATCATCTGCCTGGCGGCGTCTTCCGCTGACAGTCCCTTGTTGGAAATCATGTCCATGCCGATGTTCTCATACGTCAGGTCGAACACCAGATTGGTAAACAGCCTGGCTGCGTTCGGGCATTCTGTTGCATAGCCGCCGCGTGCGATGGTACGCACCGTCGCGCCGCCGAAATTCGGGCCGTACTCCTTGTCGCCGCCGGAGAGATAGGTAAGGTCGTACATCAGGTTCATCGGGTGGGGTTCCCAGCCGAGGAACACGACCCAGTCCTTGGTCTTGGTGGTCTTTGCCACCTGCATCAGCATTGCCGCCTCGCTCGATTCCACGACTTCCCAGCCGGCAAGCTGGTGGTTGCCGGCGGTAATCATGTCGAGCAATGGCTGGTTCGAGCCGGGTTCGATGCCGTAGATCTTCCTGTCGAATTTATCGGCATGGGCGGCGAGATCTTCATAGGATTTCACGCCCGCTTCGGCGACGTATTTCGGCACGGCAAGGGTGAACTTGGCGCCTTCAAGATTGGTTGCCAGAGGCTCTACCGACTTGTCGTCGAAATAGGCCTTGAACTGTTCGTCCTGCACCGGGCGCCAGTTGCCGAGGAAGATATCGAGCTGTTTGTCCTTGAGCATTTCATAGGTGACATTGAGGCCAATCAACGTCTGCGTGGGCTGATAGCCGAGTGCGGTCAGGATCACCGCCGCTGTGGTGTTGGTGAGCGAGATATCCGTCCAGCCGAGATCCGACATGCGAACAGTGCGACAGGATTCGACATCCGTGGCATCGGCCGTAAGCGGCAACAGGGTTACGCCGAGCGCGGCGAGAGCGAGCTTGCATGCGTTCATATCCATTCCCCTTTTTTGATGTTGAGCGAAACGATAGGTCAACAATATTTTTTGTCAAAATAAAAATTTGTTAGAGCGTACAAAAAATCTTTCAGGTATTGAAAATCCATGATCGCACAACCAAAAAAACAGAAGAAACGCATTGAGGAAATCCGCCGGATCGAGCTGATCGAGGCGGCGTACCGGATTTTCATCCGGGATGGGCTGAAGGGGCTGACGACCACGCGGATATGCCAGGAGGCCGGCATGTCGCAGGGGATTCTCACCTATTATTTCAAGGACAAGGACGAGGTCCTGTTTGAAATGGTCCGCCATGCGAACCGCATCCTGATGGACGATGTGGTCATGCGGCTGCGCGGCGCCGGCAATCGCTGGGACCGGATCATTGCGGTGATCGACGGCAATTTCCCCGAAAGCCGCTTCGAGCGCAACACGGCCAATGCCTGGGTATCGTTTTACGCCGAGGCGGCGCATAACGAGCGCTACGCCCGGCTGCAGCGGCTGTTCTACCGGCGGCTTCATTCCAATCTGGCATCGGCGCTGGTGCCGGCCGTGGACCGGGCTGCAATCGATCCTTTCGTGCTGGGATTTGCCGCCATGCTCGACGGCATCTGGCTGAGGCGCGGACATTCGGACGTTGATATTTCGCTGGCGCAGGCCAAGCAGTTGCTGACGCGCTACACGGAGAATAGTCTGGGGGCAGCAATCGTTGACCGTCTGCAGTCGCTGCCTGTTGTCGAATGACTGCAGAAAATGCGGTTGCGCACCAAAGTATAGGTCAGCATTATTGACTTAATAAGCGTGGCGTGATGTGCTCCGGCAAAAGCATAATCTGAGGAAACTTCCATGCTCGATTGGGAAAATATCTTCGCGACGCGGTCTTCACGGATGCGCGCCTCGGAAATCCGCGAACTGCTGAAACTTCTGGACCGGCCGGACATCATCTCCTTTGCCGGCGGCATTCCGGATCCGGCGCTGTTTCCGGATGAGGAATTCAAGACCGCCTATGCGGACATTTTCGGCGGCCCGACGGTCAGCGCAGCGCTGCAATATTCGGTCAGCGAAGGTTACCTGCCGCTGCGTCAATGGCTTGCCGGCCGCATGGCCGCCATCGGTATCCCGTGCGATCCGGAAAATATCCTGATCACGTCGGGCTCGCAGCAGGCGCTCGACTATCTCGGCAAGCTGTTCCTGTCGCCCAACGATACGGCTCTGGTCACCTGGCCGACCTATCTCGGCGCTCTGCAGGCGTTCAATGCCTATGAGCCCGCCTACGACCAGCTGTCGCCTGCCGGCAACCGCACGCCGCAGACCTACCGCGATGTCGCGGCAGAAGCGGGCGGCCGGGTGAAGTTTGCCTATATGTCGGCTGAATTCGCCAACCCGACCGGCGAAACGCTCGATCTCGCCGCGCGTGAAAAGGTTCTCGATCTTGCCGAGGAACTCGATATCGCCGTTATCGAGGATGCCGCCTATCAGTCGCTGCGTTACGATGGCGAGGCCGTTCCGCCGATGCTGGCGCTGGAGATCGCCCGCAAGGGTTCGATCAACGAAACCCGGACGATCTATTGCGGCAGTTTCTCCAAGACGCTGGCGCCCGGCCTTCGTGTCGGTTTCGTGGTTGCGGCAATGCCGATCATCCGCAAGCTGGTACTGATGAAGCAAGCGGCCGACCTGCATTCGTCGACCATCAACCAGATGGCCATCTGCCATGTCGCCGAGCGTGGTTTTGACGCGCAGGTCAACAAGATCCGCGCTGTCTACAGCAAGCGGCGCGATGCCATGCTGGCTGCTCTTGGGAAATATATGCCGAAAGGTGTCAGCTGGACTGTTCCGGAAGGCGGAATGTTCGTCTGGCTAACCTTGCCTGCCGGCATGGACGGAGCCGACCTTCTGGCAAAATCGCTGGTTTCGGCAAAGGTCGCCTTCGTGCCGGGCAAGGCGTTCTTTGCCGATGGTTCGGGCGCCAACACGCTGCGCGTCAGCTTCTCCTGCGCCGACGAGGCGATGATCGAGGAGGGCATTTCCCGTCTCGGTGGCCTCATCGGCCGGGAAGCAGCAGCGATTGCCGCTTAACTAACCTTCATCTACGAGGCAGGCGAGAGCTGCCTCGTAGATCACATCGGGCAATACCTCGAACGTATAGGGCATGTGTACGCGCTCCCATTTCTGATGGTAGTCGCGCCCCCATGGTCCGATATTGACAACCGGATAGGACAGCAGTCCGTCCGGTGCCGTGTCGATGAAGGCCGAGCAGGGCGTGTTCTGGGACAGAAGCTGCGTCTGTCCGGCTGCCGGGCGATGCCCGAAAAAGCTCATATCCGAAATGCCGGCGAAGAACTGTTTCGCCTTGATGCTTGTCCCATGCCGTTTCGCGCATATTCCGGCGGCTGCCATCATGTTTCGTTCGAAGGTTTGTCCCTGCTCTCCGGCGCTGTCGAGATGGACGCGCGGATAGTGCAGCGTAGAGAAGCCGACGATCACCAGCGGACCTTCCAGCCCGGCCTCGGCCAGCGTTGCCGCGACGATCTGGCGGGTGGTGGACAGCGGGTCTTCGCCGCCGGACAAAGACTGATCGAGCGCCCGTAGCCGGTCGGCTGCGGTCTGTCCGCCATGGGAGACGGCAAGCGCGTGCAGTTCTGCGTAGGTGAGAACCTGCCCTTCATGGACCTCTGCGCGGCCTGAGCCCTGGCGCTTGAAGAAGGCTTTTGCATTCTGCATCTGCGCATCGAGCGCCGTGCGCATGGCGGTTGTGGCAAGCGCGTGGAACTCGGTCAGAACGTCATCCGGCGTGCGCCGGTGCGTCAGCCAGTTGAACGACAGCCAGACATGGGCTGGTGTCGTCACTTCATAGCCATGGCGCAGATCCTTGGCTTCGAGGCAGACCGGTGCCGGCGAAATCTCGCCATGGGCCTCGTCGCAAAGGGCGCTGTTGATCTCCATGGCACGCATGATCTCGGCACCGATCAGATGGGCGCTGACGCCATCGAAGGCATAGCCGGCATGGGTGGGGCGGCCGGCAACAAAGGCGAATGGCGAAAACTTGCCGACCGAGCCGAGATGAACGGCGCGGCCTTCCTCGCCATCGCCATCATCGCCGCTGGCATCGAGATTGATGCCGCCGATCATATCGAGGTCGAATTCTTCGGCGATACCGGGCAGGGCGTCGCGCAAAGCCCGCATGCCGCGCGACCTGTTTTCCTCGTCGGGCGTGGCGACGAACAGCAGATTGCCGGGCGGTTCATCCAGTTCGGCAAAGCGCTCCAGCGCGGCGATGCCGGCGGCAAGACCGCTCTTCATATCGAGCAGGCCGCGGCCAGCGAGGAAATCGCCGGTCATGAGGTCGGTCAGCGCCTTGTCTTCGGCCGGATTGCGGGTTTTGGCCGTCAGTTCATCGATCAATGCTTTGGTTAGGGCTTCCGGTTCGCAGGCAAGTGATACCAGCGAACTGTAGTTGGCGATCGAGACCGTATCGAAATGTCCCGCCAGAACCAGGCATCGGCGGCCTTTGCCGCGTACCAGTGCCAATACATTCTGCCGGGCGGGGCTGCCATGGCTGTCAAGCGCCAACAGGTTTTCCGGGTGCTGGCGAAAATAGGGTGTATCGCCCAGAAGCGCCATCAACCGGCCTGAGAATGCCGCTTCGCCATCGCTTTCCGTGACGCTCGGCCACCGCGTCATTTCGATGGAAAGCTCGCCGGTTCGTGACAGGCAATTGCGAAGAGGTGGGCGGTCGGCAGATGGCATTTCGGTCGATCCTCTAGCGATTCGAATGGACCCCTGTGGCGAGGCTGACAAACTCTAGCCGCCGGTTCGATAAAGCGAAATGGCAATAATATGGAAATTTGCTTGATATTTTGAACGAAATGACAAGATATGTTGGCATAATGATCAGAGGCCCGATGTCATGGACAATACCGACCGCCGTTTGCTGGCAATCCTCCGAGCCGATGGCCGGGCCTCGATTTCGAAATTGGCCGATCTCTTGAAAATATCGCGCGGCACGGTGCAGAACCGGATCGACCGGCTGACCGCCGATGGCGTCATCGCCGGTTTCACGGTGCGGATCGCTGCAGCGGAAGACCCGCACGCCGTCCGCGCCGTCATGCTGATCGAGATCACCGGCCAAAAAACTGTCTCGGTGATCAAGACGTTGCGCGGCATCCCGGAAATTCGCGCTTTGCACACAACCAACGGCGCCTGGGACCTTGTGGCCGAAATCGAAACGGAAAATCTCGCCGAGTTCGACCGAGTCCTTCGCCATATCCGGGCGCTGGAGGGCGTGTCAAAATCGGAAACCAGCCTTTTGCTGACGACGATTTGAAGCTGATTCTCTGTTAGGTATGCGGCCCGAGCAACGATAGGTCCGCTTCTCCCAGCCTGTCCTTGGCCGTGCGGACCTGATGCCAGTAGGGGTAGAGGATCGGCGGGGCGCAGATCTTGTCGAGGCGTTGGCGTTCTTCGGTGGACAGGACCAGTTCGGCGCTGGCGAGATTGTCCTTGAACTGCGCTTCGGTCCTGCCGCCGATGATGACGGAGGTGATGGCCTTTCGGCCGATCAGCCATGCGAGTGCTACCTGGGCGCCCGAGACGTTTCGGCTTTCGGCGATATCGACGAGAACATCAACGATATTCCACAGGCGATCTTCGTTGCGGATCGGTGGTTCGTCCCAGCCGGCCAGTTGCCGTGAGCCTTCCGCCGTCTTGTTGCGGCGGTGCTTGCCGGAAAGCAGCCCGCCGGCCAGCGGGCTCCAGACCAGCACGCCGATGCCCTGATCGATGGAGATCGGCAGAAGCTCGTACTCGGCTTCGCGGGCTTCGAGCGTGTAGTGAATCTGCTGGCTGACGAAGCGCTGGCGGTGTTCGGCGGCGCTGACGCCGAGCGCCTTCATGATATGCCAGCCGGAAAAGTTCGAGCAGCCGATATAGCGCACCTTGCCCTGGCGCACGAGCATATCAAGCGCTTCCATCGTTTCTTCCAGGGGCGTGAGGCCGTCCCATTCATGCAATTGGTAGAGGTCGATGACATCTGTCTTCAGGCGCTTCAAACTTGCCTCGCAGGCACGGACCAGATGATGGCGCGACGAGCCGGCATCGTTCGGGCGATCCCCCATCGGGAAGCGGGCCTTGGTGGCGATCAGGACACCATCCCGGCGCTTGCCGATGACCTCGCCGACGATTTCCTCCGAGGCGCCCAGCGAATAGACATCCGCCGTATCGATCAGGTTGACGCCGGCATCGAGGCACATATCGACAAGCTTGCGCGCTTCGGACACGCCGAGATCGCCGACGGTTTTCGCCCAGCCCTTGCCGCCAAAGGTCATGGTACCGACGGTCAATGTCGAAACCTTGAGGCCGGACCGGCCGAGAAGACGATATTCCATGATGGTTTTCCAATGCGCATGATTGGGGGAGCACCAGTTAAGCTAATCCCCGGCAGCGAAAAGGAAAGGGGCTGTCACGCCAAAACCGGCCACCCGGCTCCGTCTTTCGCCAGCGCGAAGACCCGGTCGGCGGCGGCGATAGCCGATCGCCACCGCGTTTCGCCTGGGTTACAGGTGTTGCTAATATATTCAAAGGTTTGGGTCGTAGAGCGCCAATGATCCAGTAATGTTCATCTGGCCATTCAGCTGTCTGCCGATATCACGCGGGTGGCTGGCTGCTTGTTCTCTTCGTGCGGCGCCGGAAGTGTCACATGCCTGTCAATTGCCGCCACTATCCATCGCTGCATCTGTTCACATGGGATGAAGACCGATGAAGACGTTGCTTGGTGCGTTCACCGCACTTGTTGCCGCCAGCCTGATCGCCGTTTCGGCGCATGCCGAAAACCTGGTGCTCTATACCAGCCAGCCGAACGAAGACGCGCAGGCGACCGTCGATGCGTTCAAGACCGCCAATCCGGGTGTTGAGGTGGAGTGGGTGCGCGACGGCACCACCAAGATCATGGCCAAGCTGATGGCTGAGATCGAGGCCGGCAATCCGGTCGCCGACGTTTTGTTGATCGCCGATACCGTGACCCTTCAGCGGATGAAGGAAGCCGGCCAGCTCCTGGCCTACAAGTCGCCGGAAGCCGCCAATTTCGACGCGGCGCTCTATGATGCCGATGGCGCCTATTACTCCACCAAGATGATCACCACCGGCATCATCTACAACACGTCGGCAGCGATGAAGCCGGCCGGCTGGAAGGATCTGGCCAAGCCGGAAGCCAAGGGCCTGATGACGATGCCGAGCCCGATGACCTCGGGAGCGGCGCTGATCCATGCGCAGACGCTGACGGGCATCGATGGGTTCGGCTGGGATTATTACAAGTCGCTTGCCGAAAACGGTGCGACGGCTTCTGGCGGCAATGGCGGCGTGCTGAAGGCGGTCGCTACCGGCGAGAAGGCCTATGGCATGGTCGTCGATTTCATGGCTATCCGCGAAAAGGCCAAGGGCGCACCGGTGGAGTTCGTGTTCCCGGCAGAAGGCGTCAGCGCGGTGACCGAGCCGGTCGCCATCCTGAAGACTGCAAAGAACGTCGATGCGGCCAAGAGGTTCGTCGATTTCCTCCTGTCCGAACAGGGCCAGCAGGTGTCCGTCAAGCTCGGCTATATCCCGGCCCGCAATGGTGTAGCGCCTCCGGAAGGTTTTCCGGCGCGCGACAGCATCAAGGTGCTGCCGATCGATGCGGCCGCTGCCGTCAAGAACTCGGAAGGCGACCTGAAGACGTTCTCCGGTATCTTCGGTACCAACTGATCGGTTCCCATGCCCAGACTGTCCACCAATCGAAGCAGCCAGCCCGCCTGGCTGCTTCCTTTCGTCATCATTGCCGTCTGCCTGCTGAGCGGGCTGCCGCTGGCACGGCTGCTCTACGCCGGATTGCGGTTTTCGGTCGAGGGCAGGGCGACCGGCCTTTTCTCGGAACCATCCACCTGGTTTGCAATTCGTAACACGCTGACGACCGCGGCCGGTGGCATGGTGATTTCCGTTCTGCTTGGAGCGACCTTTGCCTTTGTCGTGACGCTGACCGATATCCGCGCAAAAGGTCTTTTCAGCTTTGCCTTCGTGCTGCCGATGATGATCCCGCCGCAGGTGACGGCGCTGGCCTGGGTGCAGATGTCGGGTCCGGCCAGTCCGCTGTTGAAGACACTCGGTATCGCGCCGCCGCTCGGCAGTCCGCAGCCGCTCTATTCGCTTGGTGGTATTGCGCTGCTGCTGGGTGTCCAGCATGCCCCGCTGGTGTTTCTGGCGCTGAAGGCCGGTCTTGCCGCGCTGCCGCGCGATGGCGTCGAGGCGGCGCGTCTGGCGGGAGCCTCTCCGATGCGGGTGTTTCGCGACATCATTTTCCCGCTTGCGGTGCCGGGCCTGATCGCGGGGGCAGCGATTGCCTTCGTTTCCGGTGTCGGCAATTTCGGCATTCCGGCCATTCTTGGAATTCCCGCGTCGATCTTCGTGCTGCCGACATTGATCTACAGTCGTCTTTCGAGCTTCGGGGCAGGCACCTTCGCCGAGATGTCGCAGCTTTCCATGGTGATCGCGGTCATCGCCGGCCTGGGCCTTGTGATCCAGCAGCGGGCACTGAAGGGCAGAGATTACCGCATCATCGGGCTCTCGGGACAAAGCGCGGCGTTCTCCCTCGGGCCATGGCGTCCGATCGCCGAAGCCGGGTTTTCGATGGTGCTGTTCTTTGTTCTCGCCGCCCCCTTGGCTGCACTCGCCGCCAGTTCGCTGGTACCCACCTATGGCGTGCCGTTGACCTTCCAGACCATGTCGTTCGATGCCTATAGCGAAATCCTGTTTCGCCAGTCCGTCACGCTGACGGCGTTTGCCAATTCGCTGTTTCTGGCCGGGACGACGGCATGCGGGTTGCTGCTGTTCACCGTTCTCACCGCCTATCTGCTTGCCCGCCGTCCGGGAAAGCTGGCCAATATCATCACCGGCATGATTGAAATTCCCTATGCGCTTCCAGGAATCGTGCTGGCAGTCGCATTCATCCTGCTCTTTGCTGCCCCGCTGCCGCTGGTCAACGTCTCGATCTACGGGACGATCTGGATCATCCTGATCGCCTATTTCTCCAGTTTCTTTGCGGTCAGCCTGAAACCGGTGGCCAGTGCCTTTCTGCAGCTCGATCCATCGCTTGAGGAAGCAGCCCGGCTTTCCGGAGCAGGCTTTGGCCGCCGCATGCGCGACATTCTCGTTCCGCTCATCGCACCGGCGGCGGGCGCTTCCGTCATTCTGGTCTTCCTCATCGCCTGCAGCGAACTGACCGTTTCGGCGCTGCTCTGGTCGGCTGGCACGCAGACGCTCGGGGTGGCGATCTTCAATCTCGACGACAGCGGCAGTTCCGATCTTGCCTCGGCGCTGTCCGTGCTTGTCGTCATCATGGTGGTTATCCTGATGCTGCTCCTGGAACTGCTGGCGAAACACCTTCCAAGAGGCGTGCTGCCATGGCGCAACTGATCCTCAATCATCTCGGCAAGGATTTTGGGACCGGCCGGGCCGCCGTCTCCGATGTGTCGCTCAAGGTGCGCGAGGGCGGCTTCCTGGCGCTGCTCGGGCCATCCGGTTGCGGCAAGACGACGGTGCTTCGAATGATCGCCGGTTTCGAACAGCCGACCGACGGCTCGATCATGCTGGGCGAACGCACGCTGGCGGACGCCAGCGGGGCGCTGCCGCCCGAAAAGCGCAACATGGCGATGGTGTTTCAGTCCTACGCGCTCTGGCCGCATATGACCGTTGCGCAGAATGTCGGCTATCCGCTGAAGGTGCGCGGCGTAACTGGCGTAGCTTGGGAGGCCCGGGTCAAGGACGCGCTGTCTGTCGTCCGGCTGGAGGAGTTTGCCGATCGCCGTCCGGCCGATCTTTCCGGCGGTCAGAGGCAGCGCGTGGCGCTGGCCCGCTGCCTCGTCACCTCGCCGGACGTGGTTCTGCTGGATGAGCCGTTGGCCAATCTCGACCGTCATCTCAAAGCGGCCATGGAGGAGACCTTTCGCGAGTTCCATGCCCGGTCCGGCGCGACGATGATCTATGTGACCCATGATCAGGGAGAGGCAATGGCGCTGGCGACCGATATTGCCGTGATGTCGGATGGGCGGCTGATGCAGGTCGCATCGCCGCAGGAAATTTATGCGCGCCCGGAAGGACGGGTCGTCGGCGGTCTGGTCGGGCAGGGGGCCATCCTCGATCTGCCGCTGCCGGATCACGGGCCGCGTCTGGTGCCATGGCTTGCTATCGAGACGGCCTTCGGGCAGACGGCGCGCCCGAGCCGTCCCATGCTGGTACGGCCTGAACACGTCGTTGCCGATCCCCAGGGCATCATGCTGCAGGTCATCTCCTGCGTTTTCGAGGGAGAGCGTTTTGCCCTGGCGCTGCGTACTGCGGGTGGACAAAATCTCAGGGCCTATTCCGCGACCACCATGGAACCCGGTCTTCTGGCGCCATTCGTGATCCGGCAGGGATGGTTGCTCTGAGGCTGGTTCGCGCCGGAACATTGCCAAGGGATTCTCTTGCGCGAAAGGCGTTCGACTTTTGCTCCCGATTGTCTAAAGTCGTCCCGATTGCATACGGAAATTGCTGATGACCCTTCGCCTCGCCACTTTCAATGTCGAAAACCTGATGAGCAGGTTCGACTTCTCCGGCTTTCGCAATCATCTCAAGCAGGATCGCGTTCTCCGGCTGTTCGACGTCAAGACCGAGGCGGAATACCAGCGGCTGGAGGAAGCCCGCACCATCGCCTACACCGATGACACACGGCAGATGTCGGCGCTCGCCATTGCCGATTGCGACGCCGATATTCTTTGCCTGCAGGAGGCCGACAATATGGCGGCGCTGCAGGCCTTTGAATATGGCTACCTGTTCCGCATGGTCGGCAATGGCTACCGGCAGAAATACCTGATCGAGGGCAATGACAGCCGCGGCATTGACGTTGCCGTTCTGGTGCGCGAGCAAACCCGCGACGGCCAGAAGATCGAGTGCGTCGATGTCAAATCCCATGCCGGCGTTACCTATGCCGATTTCGATCTGTTCAACGACGCATTGGCTGCGACAAACGTGCCCGGCGACCGCATCTTCAAGCGGGATTGCCTGGAACTCGATTTCCGCATTGGCGGCCGTCCATTCACTCTGTTCGTCGTGCATTTCAAGTCGATGGGACCGGCGCGCGACGGGCTGGACGGACGCGCGGCGACGATGCCGGTGCGAACGGCCGAGGCCGCCGCCGTCCGCCGCATCATCGAGAATCGCTTCGGGGCGGATCATCTGGATGACAAGATGTTCGCCATCTGCGGCGATATGAACGATTATCAGGAACGTGTCGATGTGCTGGGCGACCGGCGCAACGGTTACAATTTCGTGCCACGCCAGGAGGCGGAAAGCGCGCTGGATGTGTTCAGCCATGACGGTTTCGTCGAAAACGTCATGCGCCGGCGCCCGGAACTTGACCGCTGGACCCTGTTCCACAGCCGTGGCCCGGAGGAACGGCACCTTTGCCAGCTTGATTATATCTGGCTGTCGCAGGCCTTGGCCGCGCGCAACCCGGCGAGCGTGCCGGAGATCGTCCGTGGCGGCCAGCCCTATCGGACGATCTTCCCGCAGGGGCAGGGGGTCGAGCGTTATCCGAGAACCGGCTGGGATCGCCCAAAGGCCTCGGACCATTGCCCGGTCGTCATTTCCCTCAACGTGTGAGCCTTCCCATGCCTGTTTCTCTGTCTCGCCCGACCAGCAATATTTCCGAATGGCCCGATGAGGACGTGATCTTTCCCGTCGCGCGCATCGATGTGCAGGTCAGTGATGAGCCGCATCCTTACTACCTGTCCCACAAGGCGGAGATAGCCGCGAACTGGGAGCGTGAGGTCGCGGCCAATCCTGCCTTGTACGACGGGCGTATGCTTCTGGTGCGCTCGCTTCGGATGCGGGACGGGGCGATTTCGGGGGAGTGCCATGCCGTTCCGTTTTCCACGCTTCTGCTGTGGCGCAAAACCCGGCCGGCCGCCAGCGCAATCCATCTGTTCGGCCTACCGGTGATCGTCTCTTCAGACGGTGCCGTGATCGCCATTCGCATGGGCCAGCACACGGCCAATCCCGGCCGTGTCTATTGTGCTGCCGGATCGCTGGACCCGGAGGATATCCGCGACGGGCATTGCGATCTCGATGGCAACATGGCGCGCGAGGTGCTGGAGGAGACCGGGTTGTCGCTGTCGGATGCGAAAAGCGTGTCCGGCTTCCACGCACTCCATGACCAAGGCATCGTCACGGTGTTCCGCACCTTTCATTTTGCCGCGACGGCGGCGGAATTGATCGAACGGATCGCCACCCATATTGCCGGCGATCCCGACCCGGAGATCGATGGCGCACTTGCCATTCGCACCGCCGACCCCGGACAACACCACTATCCGCCATTCATGCCGCCGATCCTGGCATGGGTTTTCAACAGCCCGCGGTGACGCTTTACGCTTGCTGTCAGCGGACTGCCATGCAAGGTCTGATGGCAGAAAACTGCAAAAGGAGATCATCGTGGCGCGTCGCTATGCAATCTACGACGTTTTCACCGCCACCCGGCTGGAAGGAAATCCGCTCGCCGTTGTGTTCGATGCTGATGGCCTGAGCGATGCGGCGATGCAGGCGATTGCCGGCGAGTTCAACCTGTCGGAGACGGTCTTCCTGCAGCAGCCGCAAAAGGCCGGGCATGCGGCAAGGCTGCGGATCTTCACCCCTGGCCATGAACTGCCCTTTGCCGGTCATCCGACGGTGGGTGCCGCGATCGCACTGGCCGAGGACGGGCGCGCCTCTGACGGCGAAGACTATGACCTCGTGCAGATGCTTGAGGAGAATGTCGGCCCGGTCCGTTGCGCCGTGCGCGGCAGGGCAGGAGAGGCAACCTTCGCCGAATTCGATGTGCCGCGAAAATCGGTCCGGCTCGATGCCAAATTCGACCGGCAGGCAATCGCCGATGCGTTCAGCTTGAAAGCAACGCAGATCGGCTTCGAAAACCACGTGCCCTCCTTCTGGAGCGCCGGGGTGCCGTTCGTGATGATCCCTGTGCACGATGTCGGCGCGGCCGGCGCCGTGGAGTTCGATGCGGGCCGTTGGGAGCAGATCACCCCGATTGCTGAAGGCCGGCTTGCCGCCGCCTACATCTATTGCCGCGGCGGCGTCAATCATGTCGCCCGCTTCCACGCCCGCATGTTCGCCCCGGCCATGGGCATTGCCGAAGATCCTGCGACAGGTGCCGCGGTCGCGGCCTTTTCCGGCGCCATCCACTGTTTTGACCAGCTGATCGACGGGCATCATCCGTTCCTGATCGAGCAGGGCGTGGAGATGGGACGCCCATCGCTGCTGCACCTGCACATCGACGTGTCCGGCGGCGAAATCGGCACGGCCCGGATCGGCGGACAGGCCGTGAAGATTGCGGCCGGTGAACTTTATCTTTGAAAAACAGCCTCTAAACAGCCCACACACATTTTTTTGAGAAATCCGAAAGAAAATCGCTCGAAGAACTAGACAAGCCCGGCGAACGCCATTATACGCCGCATCACACCACAGCAATGTGGTTCTAGAGGCCGCAGCGAAGCGGTTCTGGCGGGTGATTAGCTCAGTTGGTAGAGCAGCTGACTCTTAATCAGCGGGTCGTAGGTTCGAACCCTACATCACCCACCATTCTCTTCTTTCTCCATGATAACGCTGATTGAAATCGCCTTCGGGCGGATCAATTTGGCGTTGACGGCGACTTTTCTTTTTCGTCCGTCTCAATCGTGAACGTCATTCGTTCAACCCCCTTTCATCATGCCGCTTGCTGTTCCAATCGAAGCGATTAAAAGGAGCGGCATCGATTAAGAGCGACTCCTGCTCGCGCGAAGATTGCGCCCATTTTGATATGCGGCCGGCAATTTCGCGGTGAATGCCGACAAGGACCAAAAGCATGCGCGATCTCATCGCCCGTTTCTTTTCCTATTACCGGCCACACCGGCGCTTGTTCCTGCTGGATTTTTCCTGTGCGGTGACGTCCGGGCTGCTGGAACTGGGTTTTCCGATTGCCGTCAAGCTGTTCATCGACGTGCTGTTGCCGACAGGGCAGTGGGGCTATGTCGCGGCGGCTTCGGCGGGGTTGATGGTGATCTACCTCATCAATGGCGGGCTGCTGGCGATCGTCACCTATTGGGGGCATATGCTCGGCATCAACATCGAGACCGAGATGCGGCGCAAGGCGTTCGATCACCTGCAGAAACTGTCCTTCGGTTATTTCGACAACCAGAAAACCGGCCATCTCGTCGCCCGGCTGACCAAGGACCTCGAGGAAATCGGCGAGGTTGCCCATCACGGGCCGGAAGACGTGTTCATCGCCATCATGACGCTGATCGGCGCCTTCCTCTTGATGTTCTCGGTCAATCCGAAGCTGGCGTTGATCACCGCGCTGGTGCTGCCGCTGACGGCGTGGCTGACCACCCGCTACGGTGGACGGATGACCCGCAACTGGCAGGCACTCTACAATCGCGTCGGCGATTTCAATGCCCGGATCGAGGAAAATGTCGGCGGCATCCGCGTGGTACAGGCGTTTGCCAATGAAGATCACGAGCGCGGCCTGTTCGCGGAGGAAAACCAGCGTTACCGCAAGACCAAGCTCGATGCCTACCGGATCATGGCCGTATCGACGACGCTGAGTTACCTCTCCATGCGTCTCGTGCAGATTGTCGTGCTGGTCGCCGGCAGCTACTTCGTGCTGAACGGCGAGCTGACGGCCGGTGGCTTCGTCGGGTTCCTGCTTCTGGTTGGCGTGTTCTTCCGCCCGGTCGACAAGATCAATTCGGTCATCGAGACCTATCCCAAGGGCATTGCCGGGTTTCGCCGCTATATCGATTTTCTCGATACGCGCCCGGATATCGCCGACAGGCCGGGTGCCCGCGATGTTGCCGGGCTGAAGGGCAATATCCGCTATGACAAGGCGTGCTTCGGTTATCGGGAGACGAAGGCGATCGTGAAGGATCTGACCATCGATATCCGCGCCGGCGAGACGGTGGCTTTCGTCGGTCCTTCGGGCGCCGGAAAGACGACGATCTGCGCGCTCCTGCCGCGTTTCTACGAGGTGACGGGCGGTTCCATCAGCATCGATGACATCGACATCCGCGACATGAGCCTGCGGTCGCTGCGCAATCATATCGGTATCGTCAGCCAGGACGTCTTCCTGTTTGCAGGCTCCCTGCGGGAAAACATCGCCTATGGCCGGCTGGATGCCAGCGAAGCGGATATTGTCGAGGCGGCCCGCAAGGCGCGGCTCGAAGGTGTCATTGCCGACCTGCCGCAAGGTCTCGACACGGTTGTCGGCGAGCGCGGTGTGAAACTGTCGGGCGGACAGAAGCAGCGCTTAGCGATTGCCCGTATCTTCCTGAAAAACCCGCCGATCCTGATCCTCGATGAAGCGACATCGGCGCTCGACACCGAGACCGAGCGCGCCATCCAGCAGTCGCTGGCGGAATTGTCGAAGGGGCGGACCACATTGGTCATCGCCCATCGGCTTGCGACGATCACGAAAGCCGACCGCATCCTCGTCGTCAACGAGGGGGCAATCGTCGAGGATGGCACCCACTCCGAACTCCTGAGCAAGAATGGCCTCTACAGCCGCCTCAACCGGTTGCAGGCCGGATAGGACGCGCGCTGCAAGGAACCTTGGCGGCGGCCGGGCGTTTTGCGTCCACTGTTCAACAAGGAGAAGAACATGCGGTGGATATCAAAACCCTTGCTCGCAGGCGCGATGCTTCTGACGGGAGCCGGTTTCGCTTCGGCCGGTATGATGGCAACGACGGCAACGGACCTGACGGTCTACTCCGGGCCGGGAGTGGATTATCCATCCCTTGGAATTGCCACGCGCGGCAGTGCCGCTACTCTTGACGGGTGTCTGGACGGCGAAAGCTGGTGCCGGATCGACGTCAACGGCATGCGCGGTTGGGTCTACGCGAAGGAACTGATGGTTGATTATGATGGCGCGCCGGTCATCGTGCAGGAACGCCGCGCCGATCTTGGCATCCCGGTGGTGAGCTATGAAAAGACCGTTGTCGTGGATGGTCCCGCTTCACCGGCACCGGGAGACGAACTGGTCGGCACCGTCGATGGCAGCGGCGCGATCATGCCGCCGCCGGAAGTTCGGACCTATATCGATGGCGCTCCGGTAGATACGGTTCCCTATGACGGCGAGGTTGCGGTTGGTGCGACGCTACCGGGCGATGTGGTGATCTCACAGGTGCCGAACTATCAGTACAGCTATGTGCGCATCAACGACCGCCCGATGCTGGTCGATCCGCAGAGCCGGCGCATCGTCTACATCTACGAATGAGCCAAACCCGATATGGGCCGCACCGGAGGCGGCCCATATCGGGGCGATGTTTACAAAGTGCTATTTTGAACAGGATATCAATGCGGCGCTACGCCTGGACCGCTCTCGCGGTTATGGCCGGCGTCATCGCCCTCATCGCCGGCTCGATCCTCGGTATTCTCGCCGTCCGGTAGTTTCCACGGACGAAAGCGCAAAGAGCATGACACCGCCGGATCCGCTGGTGGTTTCGCCGGGCAATGCGGCTGAGTACACGAAATAGAGACTATCGATCCGCGGTACTAAGACGCTTCACCGTCACGCGATGACTGCAAAATCCTGCCGCAGGGCGTTTTCACATGCTCTGGTCAGGGCTGCGGGGTCCCGTTCGCCGCTCTGATAGACGCGAACAATGGCGGCAGCGCAAATCTGCATGCTGGCATCCGAACCCTTGGTTTGATGCAATTCACAAAACTGATCGAAAATGCGCCGCAACGCATCGATATCCTCGGTGCAAAGAGCGTCGGCCTGCGGATCAAAATGCGTCATCATCATTCCTCCTAGAGGATCGAAACCCTGTCTGAGTGCCATCATTGCCGAACGTGCATCGGCTATGGCTGCAGTTTAGCGCGGATTGAATTTGGCGCTATTCACTAAGACATGTGCTGCGGTGCCACGAAAAGTTTTTCTTCAGGCAACCTTTTGCGTTTTCATGCTTTTTCCCCACACAGGGAAAATTTGTCATGGCCGCATACTATTTCAAGATAATCGACAATGACGGCACAATTCCGGCCGACGATGCTTTCGATTTTCCAGATCTGATCGCAGCCATCCGCCAGGCAAAGATCGTGCTGGCCGAAATGGCGCTCGACGGGTTGCCGGAGGATCCGGTCAAGGCCCTTGAAATCGAGGTGCTCAATGCGGATCACAGGACGGTCGTCAATATGAAGCTCGAACTGCAGATCCGGTGGTCTACGGCGTAACCGGTGCCGTGCCGGTGTTTCCTGCCTCAATTGCCTGTACGGCTTGCAGTATCGCCGGGACGACCAGCCTGGCGCCGGAATCCGACAGGTGATCGTCATCGAAATAAAACACTTTTTCTGCGCTCAGGCTGTTGATGCAGCGACCCTGAAGGAAGCTGTTGCAGAAATAGTCAGCCGGGCGGACGCGGAAAAGGTTGGGATGGGAGATCGCGTCGAAGGCGGCGATGACCGCGCCGTTCCGTTGCTGGTAGCGGTCGTAGCGAGTACTGAATTCGAGGTTCGCAATACCCGACATCGCACTTTTCGCAACCATGTCCGGAACGTTCCATCCCGCCTCCGGGATCGGGTAGACGAGCACGACGTGACGGCCGGTGGCGAGATAGGCCCGGATGTCGTCACCATATTGCTTCAGCACACGGGCCTTGCGCGTGGGATCATCCTGTCTGGCGTGCTCGTCAAGCCGGTCGAACAGATCGACATAGGTGGGCTGCAGCGATTCGATCCCGCCTTCGCCATTGTCGAACGGCGTTCCGTCGATGTAGAGGCTCCAGCGGCTCGCCATGATGACCGTCTCCATGCCGCTCTTGCGGATATAGTCTTCAATGCCGGTGAAGAACGGGTTGCAGCGCAGCTGGTATTTCGGATTGGAGACATAGAATCCGGAGAACCCGACGCAGGCCGAATGCGCCATCACGTAGAGATCGGTATTGGCAGCGTCGAAGCTGCGCAGCGCTTCGCCGCCAAGCGCTCCGGCGTGCGAATCGCCGATCAGGATGGTCTTGCTGCTTGTCGAGTGTTTCGTCAGGCAATTCCTGATGGGATGGGGCAGGGAGGCTTCACCCTTGTCGAACAGGCAGCTGTCCATGACCGGATCGTGACGCTCCTGTTCGGCAAGCGCCGCCAGTGCAGCCGGCGGCAGGCGGAACTGCAATCCGTTGCTTGATACGCCGTAGAAACCGATAGCAATGAAGAGCAATGCCGTTATGCCGCCGGCACTGAGAATACGGGCGGGCGCTGGCAGGAGCCGTGCCGCGCCGCTCTTTCGGAACGGCGTCTCGACGAACCGCCAGGAGAGATAGGCCAGACCGACGCAGGCAAGGGCCAGGATACTCATCAGCAGTAGCGACGGTTCCGTGATGCTGCGGATGCGGGCGAAGGCAAAGACCGGCTGGTGCCAGAGGTAGAGGCTATAGCTGATCAATCCGACGCCGACCATCGGGCGGGTCGAGAGTAGCCGGGCGGTCAGCGTTTCCGCCGATCCGAACAGGATGATCAGCACGGCGCCGAAGACGGGAACGAGGGCATAGAGCGATGGGAACGGCGTCGTCTGGTCATAATTGACAATGGAGAAGACGATGATGGCGAGGCCGGCGAGCGACAGGATATCGCTCTTGTATTGTTTGCCGTCCGTCAGCAGGAGGGCGCAGAGCGAGCCGGCCAGCAGCTCCCAGGCGCGCGTGTTCGGCAGGTAGAAGTTTGCCGTCGCGAAGTTGACCGAACCGTATTGGGCAAGCAGCAGGCTGGCCAAGGTCACAGCGGCTATGGCAACGATCAGCGTCCGCCTTCCGAACCGCCAGATCAGCATGACGAAAAGCGGAAACAGCATGTAATACTGCTCCTCAACGGCGAGGCTCCACGTATGCAAAAGCGGCTGCTCTTCCGATGCGGCTGCGAAGTAGCCGCCGCTTTCATGCCAGAAGAAGACATTGGAGCCGAACAGGCAGACGGCGATAAGGCTGCGGGCAAAGCTTGCCATCTGCTCCGGCAGCATCCACGCCCAGGCAAATGGCAGGCAGCACAACAGCACGAAAAACAGCACGGGTAGAATGCGGCGGGCCCTGCGTTCGTAGAACCTGAGCAGCGAAAAATGGCCGTTGTCGCGTTCTGCGATAATGATCGAGGTGATCAGGTAGCCGCTGATGACGAAGAAGATATCGACGCCAACAAAACCGCCACTGAACGGCTCGAAGCCTGCGTGAAACAGCACGACGGGGATCACGGCGACGGATCTGAGGCCGTCGATTTCGCGTCGATAATTCATTGACTGACCCCGGGCGGATCCAAATGGATGGCGCGCAAGGATGCGACGCCTTGGCGGCGGGGATCAAGACTGTCATTTGAAAAAGAATGAAAAACCAAGAGCATATGTTAGAGGACAGATGCTTTTGGGCTGCACTGCAGGTTGCCGTGGCGTGAAAATCTTGTTCGGGCTGTAAAATGCTTGCGGAAAATACCGGAGAGCTGAAGGTCGAGTTGCCGTTGCCGTTGCCGTTGCCGTTGCCTGGCTCTGGCGGGGCGTCGCTGCTGCAAAGCCCCGCCAGATCGGTTTTCTTTAATCCCGGAACAGCTTCCAGCGTGTCGGCCGGAAAGCGACGCGCGAATGGTCGGGTGTGACTTTCTCCGGCGGTAACTCGATCTCGACCTTGCCGGTGGCGGCACCGATATCGAGTTCGACATGGCGGGTACCGGCGACGCGGCGGGTCACGGTGACGACGCCCGCAATGCAGCCGCCGTTACCATCGAGCAGCTCGATATCATGCGGGCGGAAATAGAGCTGGGCAGGACCGTCAGCCTCGCCTTGCGCGCTGACGCCGATCGAGTGGTCCCCGATCCAGAGCTGGCCGTTTTCGACCCGGACGGGCAGAATATTCGACTGGCCGATGAAGCCGAAGACGAAGGGGGAGTTCGGCGTATCGTAGATTTCGTCCGGCGTGCCGATCTGCTCGATCTTGCCCTTGCTCATGACAACGACACGGTCGGCCAGCTCCAGCGCCTCATCCTGGTCATGGGTAACGAAAACCGTCGTATGGCCAGTGCGATCATGGATTTCGCGCAGCCAGCGGCGCAATTCCTTGCGCACCTGGGCATCGAGCGCGCCGAAGGGCTCGTCGAGCAGAAGCACGTTCGGTTCTACCGCCATGGCGCGGGCAAGTGCCACACGCTGGCGCTGGCCGCCGGAAAGCTGGGCCGGATAGCGTTTTTCAAGACCGCTGAGCTGGACGAGATCAAGCAACTCGAGGGCGCGCTTGCGGATGTCGGCCTTGGAGGGCCGGCGGGCGGCTGGCCGGATCGTCAGGCCGAACGAGACATTGTCGATCACCGTCATGTGGCGGAACAGGGCGTAGTGCTGGAACACGAAACCGATATTGCGCTGCTGGACGGTTTTGCGCGAGGCATCCTCGTTACCGAAATAGACGGTGCCCTCGGTCGGGCTTTCCAGGCCTGCAATCAGCCGCAGCAGCGTCGTCTTGCCGGAGCCGGAGGGCCCAAGCAGGGCAATCAGTTCGCCCGAACGAATATCGAGCGAGACGTCGTTCAGCGCCGGAAAGCGGCTGAATTCCTTGCGAATGTTTTGAACGCGAACTTCCATATGGACTTGACCTTTCAGTGCCGGCGGCTGGCTGCGATCTGGGCGCTGTACTTCAGTTCAAGCAGCGACTTCAGAACGAGGGTGACCAGAGCCAGAAGGGCGAGAAGCGTTGCGACGGCAAAGGCGGCAACGAAATTATATTCATTGTAGAGGATTTCCACCTGCAGCGGCATGGTGTTCGTCAGTCCGCGGATGTGCCCGGAGACGACGGAGACCGCCCCGAACTCACCCATTGCGCGGGCGTTGCAGAGCAGGACGCCGTAGAGCAGGCCCCATTTGATGTTGGGCAGAGTGACATACCAGAAGGTCTGCCAGCCGCTTGCCCCCAGTGACAGGGCGGCTTCCTCGTCGCTGGTGCCCTGTTCCTGCATCAGCGGGGTCAGTTCACGGGCGACGAAGGGGAAGGTGACGAACACCGTCGCGAGCACGATTCCCGGAACCGCAAACAGGATCTGGATACCATGGCTCTGCAGCCAGGGTCCAAGCAGGCTGTGGGAGCCGAACAGAAGCACGAAGACCAGACCGGAAATGACCGGCGAAACCGAGAAGGGCAGGTCGATCAGGGTGGTGAGGAACGCCTTGCCCTTGAACTCGAATTTGGCGATCGTCCATGCGGCGGCAATGCCGAAAACCAGATTGAGGGGCACGGCGATCACCGCGACGAGCAGCGTCAATTCGATCGCTGCAAAGGTCTCGGGGTCCGACAAGACGGTGAAGAATTCTCCCGGACCGTTGCGCATGGCTTCGGTAAACACCGCGGCGAGCGGTAAAACGAGGAACAGCGCCACGAAACAGAGGGCAAGCCCGATCAGGCCGTAGCGCGCAAACCGGCTTTCGGATGTGGCGACCCGGACCAGTTCGGAGTTTCCGGTGCCGGTATTGGACGTGGTGGAATCATGCGCCATAGCCGTACCTCCTTCTGCTCCAGGCCTGGATCATGTTGATGATCAAAAGCATGGCAAACGAGATGATCAGCATGACGGCGGCGATGGCGGTTGCGGCCGGATAGTTGAATTCCTCCAGCCGGATAACGATCAGCAAAGGGGCGATCTCGGATACGTAGGGCAGGTTGCCGGCGATGAAGATGACCGAGCCGTACTCGCCGACGCCACGCGCAAAGGCCAGCGCAAAACCGGTCAGCACCGCTGGCGCCAAACCCGGCAGCAACACGCGGCTGATGGTCTGGAATCGATTGGCGCCCAGCGTGGCGGCGGCCTCTTCCACTTCCTTGTCGATCTCTTCCATGATCGGCTGCACGGTTCTGACGACGAAGGGCAGACCGACGAAGACCAGAGCGAAGACGATGCCGAGGGGCGTGAAGGCGACCTTGATGCCGAGTGGCGCCAGCAAGCTGCCGATCCAGCCGTTCGGCGCATAGAGCGTCGTCAGCGCGATACCGGCGACCGCGGTCGGCAAAGCGAAGGGCAGGTCGACCATGGCGTCAATGATGCGCTTGCCCGGAAAACGGTAGCGCACCAGCACCCAGGCAAGCATGACGCCGAAGACGACATTGATAAGGGCTGCGGCGAAGGCGGTCCCGAAACTGATGCGAAGGGCGTTGACGGTGCGCTGGTCTGTGGCAAGCGCCCAGAACGTGCTCCAGCCCAATGCGCTGGAGCGCCAGGCAAGTCCGGACAGAGGGATGAGGATGATGAGGATGAGCCATGACAAAGTAACGCCGAGCGCCAATCCGAATCCCGGAATGACGCTCGGCTGTCTGAATTGCCACAGCGAAGCTGTGCGTGCGGTCATGTAGTTTTATTGCCCCGGCTTGAAAATCTGGTCAAACAGCCCACCATCCCCAAAATACTTGGGCTGAGCTTCCTTCCATCCGCCGAATTCGTCAATAGTGACGAGCTTCACATCGGCAAATCGCTTGATGTCCTCTGGATCGGCGGCTTCAGGCTTGAAGGGGCGATAGTAGTGCTTGGCGGCGATCTTCTGGCCGACATCCGAGTACAGGTACTGCAGATAGGCTTCCGCCACGTTGCGGGTTCCTTTGGCATCGACATTGCCGTCCACCAGCGCCACCGGCGGTTCAGCCTTGATGGAGACAGACGGGGTGATGATGTCGAAATTATCCGGACCAAGCTCTTCCAGCGAGAGGTAGGCTTCGTTTTCCCAGGCGAGCAGAACATCGCCGAGGCCACGCTGCACGAAGGTGGTGGTCGAGCCGCGTGCACCGGTGTCGAGCACCGGAACGTGCTTGAACAGGTCCGTCACATATTCCTGCGCCTTGGCGTCGTCGCCGCCATTGGCTGCACGTGCCCAGGCCCAGGCTGCAAGGAAGTTCCAGCGGGCACCACCCGAGGTCTTCGGGTTCGGGGTGATGACCTGGATATCATCTTTGACCAGATCGCCCCAGTCCTTGATGCCCTTGGGATTGCCCTTGCGCACCAGGAACACGATTGTCGAGGTATAAGGCGCGCTGTTACTGTCGAATTTCGTCTTCCAGTCGGCCGGGATCTTGCCGGTTTCCTTGGCGATCGCATCGATATCGGCTTCCAGCGCCAGCGTTACGACATCTGCTCCCAGCCCGTCGATCACCGCGCGGGCCTGTTTGCCCGATCCCCCATGTGAGGTCCGGATCGTCACCGTCTCGCCGGTATCTGCCTTCCACTTTTCAGCGAAGGCCGCGTTGAAATCCTTGTAAAGTTCGCGGGTCGGATCGTAGGAGACATTGAGAATCGTCGTATCGGCGAATGCAAGACCCAGTCCGCCGATCTGGATGCTTGAGGCGAGAAGCGCCGCCGTAAAGAATCTCGTGAGTTTTTTCGCTCGCATGTCCACCTCCGTTGTTAGCAGGCATACTCTATTCATTAAGTAGGATATTATAACGCAGAACTTTCCTTTTCCGGGATCAGCCGGAGAAAGTCCTGCCCTTGGCGAGGACCAATTTCGAAATCATTTGCCTCAGAGTGGCCATGATGAGGCGTTGCCTGGAAAAAGCTACCAAGCCATTGCCGGTGGTGAAACGTCAATCGTATGGGAAACCGATAAAGCCCCGGCGGCGCGAGACCAGCTTGAGCGACCGGTCGGGCATGACGATGTAGGTTTCTTCGATGCGTTCGCCGTAAGGGCCGTAGAAACTGTTATTCAGTGTACTGCCGACCGGCGCCTTTTTAAGCTTGGTGCGGGGCTGGCCGCCATAGGTAATGCTGCCGGGGATCGGCTCCGGCCCGCGATACGACGCATCGTAGGATTGCGTTTGCACGCAGGATGTCAGGAACAGGGCGGCGAGGGCCGCGACACTCACTTTCTTCATTGCCGTACTCCCTACCGGGATTAACGTATCCCTTGTCACTTCGACATAGCGTTTTCCTGGATATTATCCAGCCCAACGGTTACAGCCGGGCGACGGCGCAAGCTCGCCGTGGTAACGCCGGACTGCGTGTGAAGCCTGCCGGCTTCAGCACGGGGCGGCTTTGGGTTTGCGGTGGGCGCTTGCTGTGCGGCCATCGAAACATTTTGCGTGTCCGAGGTCCTTTGCGGGACAGCTGCATAATTGCTTAAACGGGAATCGGGTTAGGGAGTTAAGCAGCAGATTTAAAGTTCTACAGCGACCTTTGCGCGTCATCAACGACGCCAGGCGCTGTAAGGCGTGGAAGGAAATGGGAGACCAATATGACGGATGCCGAAGGCATATGTACACCAGGAGAAGTCCTGTCGTTCTGGTTTGACGAATTGCACCCGCGCGACTGGTTCACGCCGTCACCGGGGCTCGATACGCAATGCGACCGCCGGTTTCGCGTGACCCATCTTGCGCTGTCGCGGGAGGTTCCGCCGGAATGGCGCGAGACGCCGCAAAGCAGGCTGGCAACCATCATCCTTTTCGACCAGATGCCACGCAATATGTATCGCGCCACGCCGCTGGCATTTGCAACCGATGGCCTTGCCTTGCGGGAAGCGCGAATCGCGGTCGAAGCCGGTGCGGACCGGGGATTGTCCGTCGATCAGCGCGCCTTTCTCTATTTGCCGTTCGAACATTCGGAAAATCTGTTGGATCAGACGCGATCCGTGGCGCTGTTTACCGATGTTGGCGATGCCAGGTATCTTGATTTTGCCATACGTCACTGCGAAGTCATCCGCCAATTCGGTCGATTCCCGCATCGCAATGCAATTCTGGGGCGTGTTTCAACGGAAGCGGAAGTCTCTTTCCTGTCTCAACCCGGATCGAGATTTTGACACCGGGGATTTAGCATCTGGCAGCGCCTCAGCCTATGGAGCGGCCAGCCGTGACTGCAGCAGTTCGTCTCGGGTTGAGGGCGCAGGTTGCGGAAAAAAGGACAAGTGAATACCGATGATAGCGAAATGCGCCGCAGCTTTTCTATGTTTGTGGATGATTGCCGGTTCCGTGCCCGTCATGGCGCAGCAGCCGGTGGACGATGTTGCCCAACAGCCGGCGGCGGATGTCGCAAGTCCGCAGGCGCAGGCTGCGCAACAGCTCGATGCAGCCCGCAAGAACTTCGAGCGGCTCGGCGATCTTGCAACGCAAGCCAAGGACAATGACAGCCGTCTTGCCGAATTGAAGGTCGAGGTCGATGCCGCGGCCAAGCAGATCATCGCCATTTCGGTCGCGACCCGGCCGCGTCTCGATGAAATCAAGGCACGCCTCACCGAGCTGGGTGATCCGCCGGCAGAGGGCGCCCCGCCGGAAGCCGATGTCGTTACCCAGGAGCGCAAGCGTCTTCTGGCCGAGCGGGCGGAAATCAATGCCCTGACGGGAACGGCCGAAGATCTTTCCATCCAGGCGACCAAGCTGTCCAACGGCATCACGGGCACACGGCGCGCGCTGTTCAGCAACACGCTGCTCAAACATACCGACATCAACGGTTCGATGGTGATGGATGCCATCGCGGCGATCAGCCAGGAAAGGCAGGCGTTCACGCGCACCGTCGGCAGCTGGTTGACATTCGCGTGGAATTTCAAGCGTCTGCAGCTTCTGTCGGCATTGTTTCTCTCGCTTTGCGCCGCGCTCGCCCTGCTCGCTGTGACGCGCAGGGTGTTTTTCCCGCTCATTGATCGCGAGACTGTCCGCGAGGAACCGGGCTACATCACCCGTCTTTCGGTGGCGTTCTGGTCGACAATGATACCGACCCTGGCGATGGGTGTGTTTGCCGCCGCCAGCTATTTCTTTTTGCAGGCGTTCAAGGTGCTGCGGCCGGATATCGCGCCGATCATCTCGGCCACGCTGGTAATCTGTGTCGCTCTGATGTTCGTCTCGAAGCTGTCAAACGCTGTTCTGGTGCCCAGGCAAAATGCCTGGCGGCTGGTGCGTGTCTCCGATCATGGCGCGCGCCTTCTCGTGCTGTCGATCTTCGCCATGACTGTCGTCAACGGACTTGACTATCTGGCGGGCACGATCAGCGAAGTCATGGGCTCGCCTGTCGTCTTCACTGTGGTCAAAAGCCTGATTGCGTCGATCATCATCGGCCTGATCCTGATGGCGATGTCGCTGATCAAGCCGATCGTTCCGGCCGACGAAACGTTGGACGGCCAGGGCAGGCCGTGGCCGCGGGCAGTCAAGATGCTGTTCCTTCTGACCGGTGCCGTGCTGATTATCGCGACGCTGGGGGGGTATGTTGGTCTTGCCCGCTTCATTGCCACGCAGATCGTCATGACCGGTGCCATCCTGGTGACGATGTATATCGGTATTCTGACCGGCAAGGCGGTGGCCAAGCAGAATGCGCTCGCCGATACGGTCGTCGGGCGTTACCTCGAAAGACGTTTCGGTCTGGGGCAGGTGGCCTTGGATCAGGCCGGACTTGCTGCCGGTCTCGGCATCTACGTGCTGGTGGTCCTGTTCTTCATTCCGCTGATCCTCCTGCAGTGGGGGTTTCAGATCGCGGATATCGAGGCCTGGGCCTACCGTATCTTCACCGAAATCAGGATCGGCAGCATCACCATCTCGATTGTCGGGATTTTCGCTGGCATCTTGATGTTTGCCGCAGGCTACGTCGTCACGCGCTGGTTCCAGCGCTGGCTGGATGGCAATGTCATGGCGCGCAGCCGTGTCGATACGGGTGTTCGCAACTCCGTCAAGACAGGTGTAGGTTATCTCGGAATAGGCCTTGCCGGGCTGATCGGTGTCTCCGCGGCCGGTTTCGATCTGTCGAACCTCGCGCTCGTCGCCGGCGCCCTGTCCCTCGGTGTCGGTTTCGGCCTGCAGAATATCGTCTCCAACTTCGTCTCCGGGCTCATCCTTCTGGTCGAGCGGCCGTTCAAGGTCGGGGACTGGGTGGTGACCGGCACGACCGAAGGGTTCGTCAAGCGCATTTCCGTTCGCGCAACCGAGATCGAGACGTTTCAGCGCCAGACGATCATGGTGCCGAACTCGCTGTTCATCAACGCCTCGGTCGGCAACTGGACCCACAAGAACAAGCTCGGGCGTTCTGATATTCCGGTGACGGTCAGCTATAACAGCGCGCCTCGCCAGGTGATGGATACGCTGCTGCAGATTGCCGCCGCGCATTCGCTGGTCTTGAAAAATCCGGAGCCACAGGCGGTCTTCAGCGCCTTTGGTGATGCGACCATGACGTTCGAACTGCGCGTCTACCTGGCCGATATCGTCAACGGCAACGGCGTGCGCAACGATCTTCGCCTGGCGATCTACGAGCGTTTCAAGGACGAGGGGCTCGGCGCACCGTTTCCGATGGAAGAGCTTGAGCCGGACGTGCCACCACCGGGACCCGAGACGGACGCACTGACGCTGAAGGCGGAAGCCGCGGGGCCAGCCGGTGCCCCGCCGCCGGGAGACACGGTCCGGCGCAGCGGAACGCAGCGGCGTCCGCGGCGGGTGACCGTTGAGGCCGTCGGCGACAGAGACTGATCCTCGCGAATGAAACGGCTGGAATGGCGGCAGGTCCGTGTGAACGGGTGCCGCCTTCCTCCTGTTCGATTTTTCTCGATCGCGGAGCGAACTGGGTATGTTTCAACCCGCTGCCGGTCTAGCCAAATTTGCGGACTGTCTGTCTCTGGTCGTGCAGCACGATGATTATGTCGTAGACAGGCTCTAATGTCGCCTGCGCAAACTCTAAAATCCGGTTTCAATATTCAATCAGGGTCGCACGCAATGGCAGAGTTTCCGCAAAAGGCGAAGGTAGTCATCATCGGGTTGGGGGGGATTGTCGGTGCATCGATCGCCCATCACCTGATCGAGCGGGGATGGGACGATATCGTCGGCATCGACAAGTCGGGCATCCCGACCGACATCGGCTCGACGGCGCATGCATCCGACTTCTGCTACACGACCAGCCACGACTTCTTCTCGGTCTGGACAACACAGTATTCCATCGATTTCTACGAGAAGATGGGCCACTACGCCCGCATCGGCGGCCTTGAAGTGGCGCGCACCGGCGACGATACCTGGATGGAAGAGATCAAGCGCAAGCTTTCCTCCGCCAAGGCTTTTGGCACCCGCGCGCACTATGTCTCGCCGGCCGAAATCAAGAAAATGTTCCCGCTGATCGAGGAAGATCAGGTGATGGGCGGCATGTTCGATCCCGATGCCGGCCTTGTCGTGCCGCGCTCGCAGACGGTGGCCGGCAAGCTGGTCGATGCAGCCGAAAAATCCGGCAAGCTGCAGATATTCGGGAATACACCGGCCCAGTCGTTGATCGTTGAAGGCGGGCGCATCAAGGGCGTTGTGACGCATCGCGGGACGATCATGGCCGATCATGTCATCGTCTGCGCCGGTATCTGGGGCCGCCTGATCGCCGAAATGGTCGGCGAAGACCTGCCGGTCATGCCGGTCGATCACCCGCTCACCTTCTTCGGTCCCTATAACGAGTTTGAGGGTACCGGCAAGGAAATCGGTTACCCGCTTTTGCGCGACCAGGGCAACTCCGCCTATATGCGCGACACCGGCGACCCGAAGACCACCGAAGGCGGCCAGATCGAGTGGGGCTACTACGAGCAGACCAATCCGCGCCTTTGCCATCCGCGCGATATTCTCGAAAAGCACGAGGCACGCCTGTCGCCGTCGCAGCGCGATCTCGATATGGAACAGATTCTCGAGCCGCTGGAAAAGGCCATGGAACTGACGCCAATTCTCGGCGAACTGGGTTACAACGAGGGCCATTCGTTCAACGGCCTGCTTCAGGTTTCCGCCGCTGGCGGCCCGTCCTGCGGCGAGAGCCAGAAGGTACGTGGCCTTTGGTACTGCGTCGCCATCTGGGTCAAGGACGGCCCCGGCTACGGCAAACTGATTGCCGACTGGATGACCGACGGCCGCACCGAGATCGACCATAACAGCATCGATTATGCGCGCTTTTATCCGCACCAGTTGACGGAAGAGTTCATCGAGAACCGTTGCTACGAGGCGGCCCAGAAGATCTATTTCCCGGCCGTCCACACCCGCGAACCCTATGCCACAAGCCGCGGCGTCAAGCGCTCGCCCTTCCACGAGCGCGAGAAGGAACTTGGCGGCTACTTCATGGAGCTTGGCGGCTGGGAACGTGCGCATGGCTATGCCGCCAACGAGCACCTGCTGGAGAAGTACGGTTCCCAAGTTCCCGTGCGCGAGAACGAGTGGGACAACCGCCACTTCTGGCGCGTCTCCAATGCCGAGCATCTGGCGATGAGCGAGGATTGCGGCATCGTCAACCTGTCGCATTTCCACATGGTGGATATCGAGGGGCCGGATCACGTCGAACTGCTCGAGTGGCTTTGCGCTGCGAAAATCGGCGGCGACGGCAATATCGGCAAGGGTATCTACACCCACTTCCTCGACGACGAGGGCATGGTGCGCGCCGACTTTACCGTCATCCGCATGGCCGACCGTTGCCGGCTGATCAACGGTGCCGATGCAGGCCCACGCGACTTCCACTACATGCGCCGTGTCGCCGAGGACCGGGGCCTCGACGTCACCATCACTGACGTCACCGAAAAGTTCATCACCATCGGCATCTGGGGCCCTAATGCCCGCGTCACGCTGAAGAAGGTCGTCACCGATCCGGCCGGTCTCGATCCGGAAAACTTCGCCTTCGCCGCGATCAAGCAGATCGAGATCGGCGGCAAGCCGGTTACCGCCTTCCGCATTTCCTATGTCGGCGAACAGGGCTGGGAACTGCACATGAAGTACGAGGACGGCCTGGCCGTCTGGGATGCCCTGCGCGCCACCGGTGTCATGGCGTTCGGTGTCGAGACCTATGCCAACTCGCGCCGCATGGAAAAGAGCCTGCGCCTGCAGAACGCCGACCTGCTCACCCAGTACAATCTCATCGAAGCGGACCTTGCGCGTCCGAAGGTCAAGGAAGCCGATTTCCGCGGCAAGGCGAAGCACCTGGAATACAAGGCGCGCGACCATCAGCCGGCGATGCTTTGCACCCTCGTGATGACGGATAACACCGACAAGGCCGGCGTGAAGCGTTATCCGGTCGGCTCCATGCCCGTGATGGATCCGGAAACAGGGGAGGTGCTGGTCGACGAACTCGGCCGCCGCTCCTACACCACTTCGGTGGCTTACGGTCCGACGATCGGCAAGAACATCGCGCTTGCCTATCTTCCCCACGCCTATGCCCAAGAAGGCCGCAAGCTGAACGTCGAATATTTTGCCGAAACCTACCCGGTCGAGGTTGTCGGCATCGGTTACAAGCCGCTCTACGACCCGGAGAACCTCAAGCCGAAGAGCTGACCTTCATAAGGCCGATTGTAAAAGGCGCGTCGGCTCACTTGAGCGGACGCGCCTTTTTTGATCCCGGTGTTTGAAACCGTAACAGCGCGAAGCTTCGCTCCATCCCCGCACTGGAACAGGATGAACGCCGGTTATCCAGACCATTCAGCCTCTATTCAGCCGTCCCGCAATATTTTCCATGCAATTCCTCCAGTGTGCGTTAGTCTAACACGGGGTGAAAAGGCGTCTTGTCTTGTCCGGGCGTATCGCCCGGAACCGCAGGGTGCCCAAAAAGGGGCGGCGTTTTGGCGCTGATGGGCAATGAAAACATTCGTAAGTGCATGTGTCCTGACTGTCTTAATGGCCCTTCCGGCCTGGTCCGCCACCGTGACCAACAAGGATGGCGAGGCCGCCGTGCTTGTCGTCGTCGAGGGCGAAAGCCGCATGGAAGTGGCCATCAGCGCCGGCGGCACGGAATCCATCTGCCCGAGCGGCTGTTTCATCACGACACCGAGCGGCGACCGTATCGGACTGCAGGGCGATGAGACCATCGAGATCGTCAACGGATCGGCCGTTGTGAAATAGCAACCCGGCTTGTTGATCTCATATCGAAGGCGTGTCGATGTCGGGCTTGCGGCACCGTCAATCCGGTGCAACAACGGCACGCCATGCGAGCCCTTTTTCTTGCCAATGAGACGCTGTAGACCGGTGATCCTGCATTCTTTCTCTTTGATCAAATGCTTCTGCTTATTTCAGCAAGCGGTTAACTTCTGAGCAAACCTTTCTGCGTAGCTTGGCCTCGGGGACAATCTTTTCAGATAGGCGTTCAATGTCATTTTTCGGCGTGTCCGGAATGTACTATTCCGGTGAATCCTTGCAGCAGCATCGTATTGTGCTTGCCGAAGATTCCAATCTCTTCTCCGCCATGGTCTCCAAGAGGCTGAAGGAGCTTTTCGACATCGACGTCATTGTCTGCCGTGACTATGACGATCTGCAGTTTTCTGTCGAGAATGCCTCATTTCCGGCGACGCTCGCCATTTCCAACATCAATCTGCCCGGGGCGGAAAACGGCGAGGCTCTGTCCTATCTCATCGACATGAGCGTGCCGACGATCGTCTTTACCGGGACCTTCCAGGAGAACACCCGCGAAACGATCCTTGCCAAGGATATTGTCGATTATGTCATCAAGGATAGCGTTTTCGCGGTCGATATGCTGGCCGAATCCGTCTGCCGCTTCCTGACCAATCACCAGCACCATGTCCTGATTGTTGATGACAGCCCGACGGCGCGCGCACTGTTGACGACGCAGTTGAAGCGTTACAATTTCCGCACCAGTTCGGCCGAAAGCGGGGCTGCCGCGCTGGAGCTACTGAAGAAACACCCGGATATTGGACTGGTGATCACCGACTATAACATGCCCGATATCGACGGTTTTGAACTGACGCGCCGGATTCGCGCTGCCTACAGCCCACATCAATTGCGCATTATCGGTGTATCGTCATCGGCCAACCGGCTGTTGTCGGCCCGGTTCTTGAAAGCCGGCGGTAACGATTTCATGTTGCGCCCCTTCGTCAATGAAGAGTTTTACTGCCGGGTAAACCAGAACCTGGATACGTTGACGAAAATTCAGACTTTGGGTGCAAAAGTTGCGAAGAAAGCTTCAGCTTAACGTTGTTTTTCTAAATTAGAATTTTTGGGTGCCGGAAATACGACATTTTTGTGTTTCCGGTGCCAATCTTGATTATTCCGCCTGATGATTTAACCAAATCGCAAGCGCATGCCAGTTCAATGCAATGAAGGCACAAGGGGTTTTGCTCTGCTTCGATCAGGGTGATTACCCGCATAACGATAATGTATGAGAGCCAGCGTTCGGCAACAGGAACACCTCCGGCTCACGATAGGATTGATGGGACGTGAGCTTTCGCAACGCGCCGGCGCGGGGAAATCATATCCAGAAGCATTCTGGTAAACGGATGCTTCTGGTCGAGGATTCCCGCATGTTCGCTACGGTTCTCAAGCATGGTCTGGAGACGGCGCATGGCGTCGAAGTCACGCATTGCGGCTCCCTGACCGCGCTCCGGCATGCCGTGGAAACCGGGGGTGGCGAATTTTCCGTCGCGGTGCTCGATCTCAATCTGCCGGACGCGCCGAATTGCGAAGCGCTGGACTATGTGATTTCGCAAAACATCGCCGCAATCGTCTTCACCGGGTCGTTCAACAACACGACGCGCGACGATATCCTCAGCCGCAAGGTGGTCGATTGTGTCATCAAGAGCCAGCCGGATTCCGTCAGTCATGTGATTTCCGTCGTCGATCGGGCGCTGACCAATGTCAGGACGAATGTGCTGCTGATCGATTCCGATCCGGCGTCTCAATCGGAGCTTCTGAACCATTTGCGGCAACAGCGGTTTTGCGTGACGCCGGCAAGTGGCGGCACCGAAGCGTTGCATCTGCTCGATACCGGCGATTGTTTCGATTTGGTCGTTACCGATTTCTCCCTGTCCGACATGTCCGCCCACACGCTGCTGACCGAAATCCGCCAGCGATATGGCGAGGACGCGCTCAGTGTCATCGCCTTGGCTGACGCTGCCGATCGTCAGCAAGCGGCGCGGTTCCTTCAGAGCGGCGGTACCGAGTTTATCCAGAAACCATTCCTGTTAGACGAGTTCAACGGCCGGGTGTTTCAGGTTGCCAGTATCCAGAAGCGAATCCAGGCTCTGCACGGAATAGCAGCGCGCGATTATCTGACCGACCTCTACAACCGCCGCTATTTTTTCCAGCATGGTCCGCGGCTTGTCGAGCAATGCCTGCGGCGGGGCGAGACGACTTCGATTGCCATTCTCGACATCGATCACTTCAAGCGCCTGAACGATACCTATGGCCATGAGGTTGGCGACCTCGTGCTGAAAGCCGTTGCCAAGCGATTGCGCGCGCTTGTTGGAGAGGATCATCTGCTCGCCCGTCTTGGTGGTGAAGAGTTCGGGGTGCTTTTCAACGGGCTTGACGTGTCAGCCGCCAACGATTTCTGCGAAACGCTGCTGCGTGATCTGGCGCAGGCAAAGGTGGTTGCCGATGACGAGGAGTTGTCGGTTACTGTTTCAATTGGTCTTGCGACGATCGAGGGGCTCGAAACCTTCGACAATTATCTGAATGCGGCCGATCAGTTTCTCTATATGGCGAAGTATGACGGCCGCAACCGGATCGTCTCGGAACTGACCCTGCTCAAATCCATTGCATCGTGACGGCGCCTGCGCAATGCAGCGCCGCCACGTTGTCAATCAGCGAGCGTTTGGGTTACCGCGCAGCCTGGAGCGTCAGCTTGCGTTCGGCGCGCTCCTGCTGCGGCGAACGGTTGTAGAGTTCGCGATAACACTTCGAGAAATGCGAAGCCGAGACAAAGCCGCAGGCGACGGCTACTTCGACCACGGGCATAGCCGACTGGACCAGCAGATGACGGGCGCGGTCGAGGCGGATTTCCAGATAGTAGCGGGCAGGGGAACGGCCCATCTCCTGGCGGAACAGGCGTTCGATCTGGCGGCGCGACAGGCCGGCGCTGTCGGCGATCTCCAGAAGTGACAGGGGCTCCGAGAGATTACCCTCCATCAGTTCGATGATCGACAGGACCTTGGCGTTCTGGACGCCGAGACGGGCGCGAAGCGGCAGCCGCTGGCGGTCATGCGGCCCGCGAACGCGGTCGGTGAGGGCTTGTTCGCAAACGCGGTTGACAAGGTTCTCGCCGAAATCCTGGTCGATCAGGTTCAGCATCATGTCGAGCGAGGCCGTGCCGCCGGCGCAGGTGTAGATGTTGCTGTCGATCTCGTAGAGATCGGCGTAGACATCCACCTGCGGGAAGGCCTCGGCGAAACCCGGCAGGTTCTCCCAGTGGATGGCGCAACGCTTGCCCGTCAAGAGGCCGGCAGACGCCAGGACATGTGCGCCCGTACAGAGGCTTCCGACCGAGACGCCGCGATTATAGACTTCGCGCAGCCAGGCGTTCACGGATTTGTTGTTGAAGTCCTCGACGTAAATGCCGGAACAGACCAGCACCATCGAAGGCCGGTTTTCGCCGCCGAGAAACTTGCGCTCGTCGGCGAGCGACGTGTTGACCTCAAGGCCAATGCCGCTGGAGGAGAGCACCTGCGTGCCGTCCGTCGAGGAAAGCCGCCATGTATAGGCTTCATAGCCAAGCATACGGTTGGCGATGCGCAGCGTTTCGATCGCCGCGGAAAACGGCAGCATCGAAAAGTTGGGCACGAGGAAGAAAACGAGAGATCGCTTTTTGGTCAGTGGCTTGTTCATCGAAGGTCCCATGCGCCGCGGATGTCGCATTTGTCACGTGGAAAAGCGGCATCGAGCTTTTCTGATTGCGACATTGGCATGGACGCCAGCGACTGGGAAGAAATAAATCCGTACGCATCAGGCCGAGTTGCCTTCGAAAGCGGCATTTTCGCTCATTGGCGCTCAAATTTTTAGCCATCAACGACAGAAATGTCGCATTCTCATCTTTCCTCCGGCGGTTGCGCGGGTGGAAGAGGACCTGTTTCTGGATGTGTGGCTGAGTGCTCAAGCCGTTGCGCAGGGCTTCGATAATGTCGGAAATAGGCCATGCAAAAGGGTGCGCCAAGGCCTGCAAAGAAAAAGGGGCATTCCGCCATCATGGTCGAATGCCCCTTATTTGCCGTAGACGGCTGTTCGACATCGTTGACTAACACCGGCTGTTGCGGGCGCCAATCCCGTCATCGTGCCGCCGTTGTTTCGTCGGCCTGGCCTGCGGATGGGAAGCCGATGTCCTTCAACGTATCGTAGGAAAGACCTTCCAGCGCCCGCTCTGCACGATGACGCTTCCACGCGGCGACAGCACGCGTGCGAAGGCCAGGGAAGAGTGAAGCAAGAGGCGGATACCGCCGTCCGGAGGTGTGTTCTAAACTGAAGAATGCCATTGTTCTGGTTCCTTTTGACTGGGAGGGTTCAAAAGGTCGCGACCATGTAAGAGTAATGCCGTACGGCCATTCATCATTCAAGCGAATATAATTGATCTCTTGCATCAATAATCATGATGTATCCGGGCTCCGGAATGCCTTTGCCGTAAAGCGCCAAGCCGTAGTAAATGGGATGGCAGGAGGCGGAAATTTCAGGAATTTTTTGCGGATTTGTGAAGAAGGTCCGTTGCCGGCAAAGGCTGAGTTTGACCGGCAGACTGCGCATTCATGACTGCCTTGACGAGATCGAGGGCAGCCTCCGGCGGCGTTCCCTTCGCCATTTCGGTCTCAACCCGGCGCAGCCAGAGTTTAAGCTGAGAATCGCTGAAAATTGGGCCGGATGTCATTTGGATTCTCGGAATCGAAAAGAAGACAAGTATGCTCATGTTTTCGTCGCTGTCAAACAAGGCGTTTTACCCTAAAATTTTAGGGTATTTTTGTTTCCTAAGCTGGCATTATTCATTGATGATTATCCACAGTTGAAAGAAGTCACCAAAACAGACCATAATGAAGTGTCAATGGTGGACATGACTGGAGCATCCGATGAAACCACAGTCCCATATCGTCGATCTTCTCAGCGCCGCAAAAATGCTGGCCGACGGCCAGTGTAACGCCCTCTTGAGCTACATCATCAACATGGCGATGATTGAAGCCTCGACAGGGGGGAGCAGCAGAAAGAACGAAGACGGCAGAACCAGCGCCGATGCAGCATGATACCGGCCGGTTGCGCCACCGTGCAGGTGGCCACCAAACGCCAAGAGCCGGTGATTTGAATTTGAGGTTTCTTTGAAGGGCTGGTCGTGAGACCGGCCTTTGTTTTTTCATCCGAAGAAAACCTTCGCCTTTGGCGGAGGATTGGAAGAGTTCGACACGGTATGAAAGAAACCTCCGGGCTTGGATCGCGAAGTGATCAAAGACCGGAGGTTATAATGGACGATAACCA
>JAESGK010000062.1_pt1 | contig 132957 bp, 119 predicted proteins | sample 9269681 | NCBI WGS metagenome assembly JAESGK01 (sample SAMN14515347, study PRJNA621673) | algae metagenome | isolation source: Timaviella obliquedivisa GSE-PSE-MK23-08B and co-occurring heterotrophs from... | place: USA: Grand Staircase Escalante National Monument, Utah | collected 2006-08-15 | reverse complement strand
TGCTCCTCGGTGCGCTTCGACAGATCGTCGGCGCCCATGTTGATCTCGCGCGCCGCCAGACCGACATCGGCCGAGGTCAGCTGGATCGTCCGCACCGTAGCGGAGAGACGCTCGACGGTTTCGTTGATCGCATCCTTCAGATCCTTGAAGCGGCCGCGATAGTTCGTCTCGATCCCGCGCGTCAGGTCGCCGCCCGCGATCGCCTCCAGACGCTGCGCGAACTCCGTCGTCGCGCCATCGACAACCGCGTTGATCTCGTTGATGCCGGAGACCAGTTTCTGCATCTGCTCGTCGGCGTCGTCGATCTGGAGCCTGGCCGAGAAATCGCCCGCAGCCGCAGCAGCCACGACCTCGCCGACGTCGCTGACGACAGAGGCCATCGCATCGGCGCGCGCCATGCGGGCGGCCGAGGCCGCGCGTTCGTTCTCCTGCAGCAGGGCGACCTGCTCGGTGCTCTCGCGCAGCACGGAGACGGCGCGCGCCATGGCGCCGATCTCGTCCTTGCGGTTCGCATGAGGGACGACGATTTTCGTGTCGCCCGCCGTCAGGCGTTCCATCACGCCGGCCAGCGCCAGCAGCGGGCCGGTGATGGCGCGCCTTGCAAAGACCATCGCGCCAAAGATCGAGCCCACCAGCGCGAGCAGCAGGATTGCCGGCAGGATCAGCTTGACCTGACCGGTGAAGGCCGCGGCCTCGTCGCCGAGCGCGTTGCCGGCCTGCTCGTTGCGCTGCGCGAAGGCGACGAGCAGATCGTTCAGCGCCTTGCGGTTGTTGCGGTTGAGATCGTTGTTGCCCTGCGCGTTCGCAGCCGCCGTCGAGACCTCGCGGCCGAGCCGGACCGTCTCGGAGCGGAAGGTGATGAAATCGGCGATGGCCTTCTCGATCCGGCCGGCGCGCTCGCGCTCGCTTGCCGGGACGAGCCCGTTGAGATCGGTGCTGAGCTTGCGCAGTTGCGGGAAGCGGGCCTCCATGCCCTTGGCGAAAGGCTCGGCCTCCTGCGCCGTCTTCGACATGTAGATGCCGCGCGCATCCATCACCACGCCGAGCACCTGCGCGTTGATGCGCTCGGTGACGAGCGCGATGTCGCCCTGCCGGCTGGACCGGTCGGTGAGGTCGCCGCTGCGGGACAGGGCGAAAAGACTCAACCCCGCCGAGGCGACCGCGCCGAAAGCGACGATCGCCAGCATGGCGAGGATTTTCATGCGAATGGAGTTCAAGATGCCAGTTCCCAACCTTGCTCGCGGCCTCCTAGCCCCGGCTTCCGGGGCAAAGCCCTCGCAAGCCGGCGGTCGCGATGTCCTGCGCGCCGGGAATCCGGCGCGCGTCGCTTGTGTAGGCCCTTACCCGCCGGCTGATCCGGAGCGACCAGCCCTTGTGGGAGACGCCCAATTATTGTGCGAAACAGTGAAGAAAGGCTTTCGGCGTTGCTGCGAGTCGGATTGCATTCCCGGACAACCATCTGAGATTGCATCGTTTTGCCGACCACAACCGAGGCGAACCCGAGGCTGCGCCGGCCGCCGACGCCTTGCGCCGTCCGCGGCCGTCGCGCTCAGGACAAAAGGCGCCGCCCGGTTTTCACAGGCGCGCAAACATGCTTAAGCACGCAGGCTCGCGCGCAATGAGGCAAGACATCCATGACGCATGACCAGACCCCGCCCGGCCAGCAGCTCGTCACGGTCTTCGGCGGCTCGGGCTTCGTCGGCCGCCATGTCGTGCGCGCGCTGGTCAAGCGCGGCTACCGGGTGCGTGTCGCCGTGCGCCGGCCCGATCTCGCCGGCTTCCTGCAGCCGCTCGGCACCGTCGGCCAGATCCATGCCGTGCAGGCCAATCTGCGCTATCCCGACTCCGTCTCGGCCGCGATCAGGGGCGCTGACGCGGTGGTCAATCTCGTCGGCATCCTGCAGGAGGGCGGACGCCAGAGCTTTTCCGGCGTGCAGGCCGATGGCGCGCGCGCCATCGCGCAGGCCTGCGCCGCGCTCGGCGTCGGCCGCCTCGTGCAGGTCTCCGCCATCGGGGCCGATGCCGATTCGGCTTCGGCCTATGCGCGCAGCAAGGCTGAAGGAGAGGCCGGCGTGCTGGCGGCCGTGCCGGGCGCGGTGATCTTGCGGCCCTCGATCGTGTTCGGCCCCGAGGACGGCTTCTTCAACCGCTTCGCCTCGCTCTCGCGCATGCTGCCGGTGCTGCCGCTGATCGGCGGCGGCGAGACGAAGTTCCAGCCGGTCTTCGTCGGCGATGTCGCCGAGGCCGTGGCGCGCGCCGTCGATGGCGCGGCCTCGGCGGGCACGGTCTACGAACTCGGCGGGCCGGAGGTGAAGAGCTTCCGGGAACTGCTCGCCTATATCGGCGAGGTCACCGGCCGCAAGCGTGCGCTCGTCCCCCTGCCCTTCCCGCTGGCGCGGCTGCAGGCGCGAATCATGGAGATCGCGGACACGCTCACGCTCGGCCTCGTTCCGAACGAACTCAAGCTGACCCGCGACCAGGTGACGCTGCTGGAGAGCGACAACGTCGTCTCGGCCGCCGCGATCGCGGAAGGCCGCGACTTCGCGGGCCTGGGCATCGCGCCGGTCTCGGTCGAGGCGGTCGTGCCGTCCTATCTCTGGCGCTTCCGCAAGACCGGGCAGTTCGACACGGCGCGGGCGGGGTAGCCGCTTTCGGTTCGCTCCAGAACCACCACGTCATCCCGGACAAGCGGCGAAGCCGCGCCGATCCGGGATCCATCATAGAGCGATGTCGTGTCTTACGATGGATCCCGGAACTCCGCTTCGCTGCGTCCAGGATGACGTCGTGAAATAATAAGCGGGGAAGAGCTCGCCTACAGCATGCTCGGCAGCACCCTGTCCGGCGGCTTATGCCCGTCCATGAAGGTCTTGATGTTGACGATGACCTTCTCGCCCATGTCGGCGCGGCCCTCATGGGTGGCCGAGCCCATATGCGGCAGCACGACGACGCGGTGGTTGCGGGCGAGCTTGAGCAGGCGCGGATTGACCGCCGGCTCGCTCTCATAGACGTCGAGCCCCGCGCCCGAGAGTTCGCCCGCCTCCAGCATGCGCGAGAGCGCGCTCTCGTCGACGATCTCGCCGCGCGCCGTGTTGATCAGGATGGCGTCGGGCTTCATCAGCTTGAGCCGTCGCGCCGAGAGCAGATGATAGGTCGCGGGCGTGTGCGGGCAGTTGACCGAGACGATGTCCATCCGCGCCAGCATCTGGTCGAGCGAATCCCAATAGGTCGCGTCGAGCTTCTCCTCGATGCGCGGATCGACCCGGCGGCGGTTGTGGTAATGGATCGACAGGCCGAAGGCCGCCGCGCGTTTGGCCACCGCCTGGCCGATGCGGCCCATGCCGACGATGCCGAGACGTTTTCCCGTGATGCGGCGGCCGAGCATCCAGGTCGGCGACCAGCCGGCCCAGTCGTCGTCGGGGATGATGCGCGCGCCTTCCGCGATCCGGCGCGCCACGGCGAGAATCAGCGCGATCGTCATGTCGGCGGTGTCGTCGGTCAGGACGCCCGGCGTGTTGGTGACGGTGATGCCGCGCTGCACGGCGCTGGCGACGTCGATGTTGTCGACGCCATTGCCGAAATTGGCGATCAGCCGGAGTTGGTCGCCGGCCTGCGCGATCAGCCGGGCGTCGATCCTGTCGGTGACGGTGGGCACCAGCACCTCGGCGGTCTTCACCGCCTCGACCAGCGCCGCCTGGCTCATCGGCGTGTCGTCGATGTTGAGCTGCGCGTCGAAGAGCTCGCGCATCCGCGTCTCCACGATCGCCGGCAGCTTGCGCGTGACCACGACCAGCGGCTTCTTCTTGGACATCGACGCCTCCTCTCCCGCCGGCGCTCTGTACGCTCGCTTTGAACCCCGCCGCCATTTGGCCTCAACCCGCCATTAACCGGGGGGCTTCAGGAATGGGTGGCGGCGTCGAAAGCTCAGTGCCGGCCTCGTTGCATAAGCAGCGGCGCGGCGGATGACAACATGACCCTTCGGCCCGGTGTCGCCGGCAGAGCCCGCAGATTGAGACGGAGACTGGATCGATGATGCCTTTGGCGATGCGTTGCGTGGCGGTGATGACCGGACTTCTGGTGGCGGTCGGCGCGTCGGGCGTCGCGGCGCAGGATGTCCAGACCGGCTCGGTGACCAAGCTGCCGGTGCCGCGCTATGTCAGCCTGAAATCCGACCGCGTGAATCTGCGCGAGGGGCCCTCCAAGGAGCACCGCACCCGCTGGGTCTACCAGCGCGCCGGCCTGCCGGTCGAGATCGTCGCCGAATTCGAGATCTGGCGGCGCGTGCGCGATGCCGACGGCGCCGATGGCTGGGTGCTGAACAGCCTGCTCTCGGGGCGGCGCACAGCGCTGGTCGCGCCCTGGTCCAAGGTCAAGGACGAGACCTTCATCCTGCGCGCCAACGCCGATGAGGGCTCGGCCGTGGTGGCGCAGTTGCAGCCCAACGTCATCGCCAGCGTCGCAAGCTGCAACAACGCCTGGTGCAAGGTCTCGATCGGCAAGATCGAGGGCTATCTCAAGCAGGAACGGCTCTGGGGCGTCTACCCCAACGAGAAGGTCGACTGAGCGGGGCGGCCTTAGGGTCGCTACCGCGAATCTCACAGATTTCTGCGCGGAACCACCCTGTCATCCTGGGCGACCGAAGGTCGTCCCGGGATCCATCATAGGGCGCTACGGTGCTCCAAGATGGATCCCGGATCTGCGCCGCTTCGCGGCTTGTCCCGGATGGCGGCGGCATGGTTCACAGGACCATCCCGCATCGACGAAAGAACTCAGCCGACGATCTTGCGCAGCCTGACCACGACATCGACGCGGGCGATCTCGTAGCCTGCCGGCGGCAGCGGCAGTTCGGCGACGTCGATCGCCGAGGCCGGGATGTCGATCACCGTGTTCTCGCCGTCGACGACGAAATGATGGTGTTCGCTGTTGTCGGTGTCGAAATAGGTCTTGGCCCCGTCGATGGCGAGTTCGCGCAGGAGGCCTGCTTCCGTGAACTGGTGCAGCGTGTTGTAGACGGTCGCCAGCGAAACCGGCACGCGCGCCTTCATCGCCTCCTCGAACAGCATCTCGGCCGAGACGTGGCGGTCGCCCTTGGCGAAAAGCAGCCAGCCGAGCGAGACGCGCTGCCGGGTGGGCCTCAAACCCACGCGGCGCAGACGCTGGCGCACGTCATGGAAGGGGCAGCCCTGACGCGCGCTCGGTCCGAAGCCCTGGTCTGCGTAGCCCTGGTCCTGGGACATCAGATCGGTCATGGCGTCCGGCCGGCTCCTGCGAAATTCGGTGGCGGCGATGATCGCAGCCGATGCATGAACAGAGATGTAAGGCTTTGCCCGGGCCCTCGCAAGCGCAGCCGCCCTTCCGTTCCCGCGCGGCGGCGTGTTAGGCACGGGCGGCAAGATCACGCGCCGCAGGCCTGCGGCGAAGCGGACAATGGAGCGGAACGGGTTATGGAGCGGCAATCGTCATTCAGCTACGAAGAGATCCTGAGCTGCGGGCGCGGGGAGCTGTTCGGGCCGGGCAATGCGCAACTGCCGCTGCCGCCGATGCTGATGTTCGACCGGATCGTCGAAATCGCCGAGGATGGCGGCCCGCATGGCAAGGGGATGGTCCGCGCCGAATTCGACGTCAGGCCTGACCTCTGGTTCTTCGACTGCCATTTCAAGGGCGATCCGGTGATGCCGGGCTGCCTCGGGCTCGACGCGCTCTGGCAGCTCACCGGCTTCTTCCTGGGCTGGCTCGGCCTGCCCGGACGCGGCCGGGCGCTCGGCGTCGGCGAGGTCAAGTTCGCCGACCAGGTGCTGCCCACGGTGAAGCAGGTCGTCTACGGCGTCGAGTTCAAGCGGGTTTTCAAAAGCAAGCTCGTACTCGGCATCGCCGATGGCTGGCTGGAGGCGGATGGCAAGCGGATCTACACGGTCAGCGACATGCGGGTCGGGCTGTTCAAGCCGGAGGCGGCTTGAACCGGGGCTACGCCTGAGGAAAAGCGCATCGCGGCCTTGCGCGCGCCATCCGCGCGGTCCATGTGCGCCTCGACATGACTGGAAGCACCCCGGGTCCTTGAGACCGCGCGGCGCGGAACGAGAGCCGGAGAAGCGAGCATGAGACGCGTTGTGGTCACCGGGATGGGCATCGTCTCGTCCATCGGCAACAATACGCAGGAAGTGCTGGCCTCGCTGCACGAGGCGAAATCGGGCATCTCCTTCGTGCCGGACTTCGCCGAGCACGGTTTTCGCAGCCGCGTCGGCGGCGTGCCCTCGCTCGATCCCGCCAGCGTGCTCGATCGCCGCGCCATGCGCTTCCATGGCGGCGGCTCGGCCTGGAACCAGGTCGCCATGGAGCAGGCGATCCGCGACGCAGGCCTCGAGGAGACCGAGATCAGCCATGAGCGCACCGGCATCATCATGGGCTCGGGCGGCCCCTCGACGCGGGCGCTGATCGACGCCTATGACAAGGCGCGCGAAAGCGGCTCGTCGAAGAAGGTCGGCCCCTTCGCCGTGCCCAAGGGCATGTCCTCGACGGCGTCCGCGACGCTGGCGACCTGGTTCAAGATCAAGGGCGTGAATTATTCGATCTCGTCGGCCTGCGCGACCTCGAACCATTGCATCGGCAACGCCTATGAGCTGATCCAGTGGGGCAAGCAGGACGTGATCTTCGCCGGCGGCTGCGAGGAGCTCGACTGGACGCTGTCGGTGCTGTTCGACGCCATGGGCGCGATGTCGTCGGACTTCAACGAAACCCCGGCGAAGGCCTCGCGCGCCTATGACGTCAGGCGCGACGGCTTCGTCATCGCCGGCGGCGCGGGCGTCGTCGTGCTCGAGGAGCTGGAGCACGCGAAAGCGCGCGGCGCGAAGATCTATGGCGAGATCGTCGGCTATGGCGCGACCTCGGACGGCTACGACATGGTCGCCCCTTCCGGCGAGGGCGCGGTGCGCTGCATGAAGATGGCGTTGCAGGGCGTCACCGCGAAGGTCGACTACATCAACCCGCATGGCACCTCGACGCCGGTCGGCGACGCCAAGGAGATCGAGGCGATCCGCGAGGTTTTCGGCGCGGGCGAGAAATCCCCGCCGATCTCGGCGACGAAGTCTCTCACCGGCCATTCGCTGGGCGCCACCGGCGTGCAGGAGGCGATCTATTCGCTGCTGATGCTCAACAACGACTTCATCTGCGAGAGCGCCCATATCGAGGAGCTCGATCCCGCCTTCGCCGACATGCCGATCGTGCGCAAGCGCATCGACAAGGCCGGCCTGGGCTGCGTGCTCTCGAACTCGTTCGGGTTTGGGGGCACGAATGCGACGATCGTGATGAAGCGGCTGGAGGCGTGAGGCGGAACGGCATTCGTTGCGTGACGGCGCGCGTCTAGACGGTTATACGGATCGTCTAGACGGAGATGACGGCCATGGCGTTCCATATCCGCGACCCCGAGACCGACCGCATCGTGCGCGATCTTGCCGCCAAGACCGGCGCAACGCTGACCGACGCCGTGCGCGAGGCCGCCGCCGAGAAGCTGGCGCGGGTCGAGCGGACGCTGGAACGGGCCGATGCCCGGCCTTTGCGCGAGCGTATCGGCGACATTCAGGATCGGGTCGCAAAGCGTGGCAAGACGGGCCTGAAGGCCGATAAGGCGTTCTTCGACTGGCTGTCGGGCGACGAATGATTTTCGTCGACGCATCGGCGCTGACAGCTGCGATCGGTCGTGAGAGCTTGGCCGACCGAATCATCGAATGTCTCGATACCGGCGCTGGCTTCTTCACCTCGCCTGTTGCGGTCTATGAGGCGGCACTCGCAATCGCGCGCATCGCCAATTATTCAGTTCAGGAGGCATTGGCCGAAGTGGAGGCTTTCCTCGACGAGGCGCTCATCCGCGTCGAGCATCTCGATTCCTCGCATGCGAATGCGGCCTTGGCGGCCTTCGCGCAATTCGGCAAAGGCCGGCATCCGGCCAAACTCAACATGGGCGACTGTTTCGCCTATGCAGCGACGAAGGCGCGTGGAGCCTCGATACTCTTCGTCGGTGACGACTTCAGCCAGACCGATCTCCGCAGCGCCCTCTCCAGTTCCTGACGTGAAAGCCCGATAATGCTCCCCCTCATGCACAACAAGCGCGGCCTCGTCATGGGCGTCGCCAACCAGAACTCGATCGCCTGGGGCATCGCGAAGACCCTGCACGCCCATGGCGCGCAGATGGCCTTCACCTATCAGGGCGAGGCGCTGGGCAAGCGGGTCAAGCCGCTCGCGCAGAGCATCGGCTGCGACCTCGTCCTGCCCTGCGATGTCGAGGACATCGCCTCGGTCGATGCGACGTTTGCTGCGATCGACGACGCCTGGGGCGGCGATCCGGAGCGCAACACGCTGGATTTCCTGATCCACGCCATCGGCTTCTCCGACAAGAACGAGCTCAAGGGGCTCTATGCCGACACCTCGCGCGAGAACTTCACCCGCACCATGGTGATCTCGTGCTTTTCCTTTACGGAGGCGGCGAAACGGGCGGCCGAACGCATGCCCCATGGCGGCGGCAGCATGATTACGCTGACCTATGGCGGCTCGACCCGCGTGATGCCGAACTACAATGTCATGGGCGTGGCGAAGGCCGCGCTGGAAGCGAGCATGCGTTATCTCGCCGCCGATTACGGCCCGCGCGGCATTCGCGTCAACGCGCTCTCGCCCGGGCCGGTCCGGACGCTGGCCGGCGCCGGCATCTCGGATGCCCGCGCCATGTATTCCTGGCAGCGGGCCAACTCGCCCTTGCGCAAATCGGTCTCGCTGGAGGAGATCGGCGGGGCGGCGCTGTATTACCTCAGCGACCTCTCGGGCGGCGTCACCGGCGACATCCATCATGTCGACGCCGGCTACAACATCACCTCGATGCCGGCGCTGGACGGCCTGCGCGCCGCCGACAGCGACGAGTAGTCTTCAGCGCGCGGTGAAGAAAGTCAGCAGCACCTTGCCCTTCTCGCCGATCAGGCAGAGAAAGCGGCGCGGCTTGTCGGATTTGTCGGTGCGCAGATAGGCCTCGCCCATGATGATCCGGGTGACCGGCACATCCTCGACCTTGACCTCGGCGGTCGCGATCGTCGCCCCGTCCTCGTCGATATAGATGTCCTTGATCTCCGGCTCGCTCGCGGCCAGCCGCTGCAGCGCCACCGCCTTGCAGGATGCGACCTCGCTCGTCGCCGGTTTCTCCGGGGGCGTGGTCGAGGTCGGCCCGGAGGTCTGGGCCAGCGCCGGCGCGGCGAGCAGGGTGGCGATCAGCAAAACGGAGGCGGTGAGGCGCGTCATGAGGGGCACTCGGGGTTGAGGTGCAGGGGGAACGCGCGAGAGCGGTGGCGGTTCAATCGCGCTGTCATCCCGTGCGCGGCGCAGCACGCAGTGATGCGCCGCAGACACGGGAGCGTGCTCCGCAAGAGGCCCTTACTCCTCACGCGGTCCCGCATCTGCGCAGCGGCACTGCGTGCCGCGGCGCGTGCGGGATGACAGCGCCCTACAACCCCAGCTTCTTCTTCCGCTGCCCGAGCGTCCTGAGCCGCAGCGCGTTCAGCCGGATAAACCCCGCCGCGTCGCGGTGGTCGTAGGCGACCGCGCCCTCCTCGAAGGTGACGAGATCCTGGTCGTAGAGCGAGTACGGGCTCGACCGCCCGACCACGTGCACGCCGCCCTTGTAGAGCTTGAGCCGGACCTGGCCGGCGACGAATTCCTGGCTCTTGTCGATCAGCGCCTGCAGCATCTCGCGCTCAGGGCTAAACCAGAAGCCGTTATAGATCAGCTCGGCATATTGCGGCATGATCTGGTCCTTGAGATGGGCCGCGCCGCGATCGAGCGTGATCGACTCGATGGCGCGGTGCGCGACGGCGAGGATGGTGCCGCCGGGCGTCTCGTACATGCCGCGCGACTTCATGCCGACGAAGCGGTTCTCGACGAGGTCGAGCCGGCCGATGCCGTTGTCGCGGCCGAGATCGTTGAGCTTCGCCAGCAGGCTCGCCGGGGACAACTTCACGCCGTCGATGGCGGTCGCGTCGCCCGTCTCGAAATCGACGGTGATGTAGGTCGGCTTGTCGGGCGCGTCCTCGGGCGAGATCGTGCGGGAGTAGACATAGTCCGGCACCTCGACCGCCGGATCCTCCAGCACCTTCCCTTCCGAAGACGCGTGCAGCAGATTGGCGTCGACCGAGAACGGGGCCTCGCCGCGCTTGTCCTTGGCGATCGGGATCTGGTGCTGCTCGGCGAAGGCGATGAGCTGCTCGCGCGAGCGCAGATCCCATTCGCGCCATGGCGCGATCACGACGACCTCGGGCTTCAGCGCATAGGCCGTCAGCTCGAAGCGGACCTGGTCGTTGCCCTTGCCGGTCGCGCCATGGGAGACGGCGTCCGCGCCGAGCTTTTCGGCGATCTCGATCAGCTTCTTGGCGATCAGGGGCCGGGCGATCGAGGTGCCGAGCAGGTAGACGCCTTCATAGGCGGCGTTGGCGCGGAACATCGGGAAGACGTAGTCGCGCACGAACTCCTCGCGCAGATCCTCGATGAAGATGTTTTCCGGCTTGATGCCGAGCAGCAGCGCCTTGTCGCGCGCCGGCCCAAGCTCCTCGCCCTGGCCGAGATCGGCGGTGAAGGTCACGACCTCGCAGCCATAGGTGATCTGCAGCCATTTCAGGATGATCGAGGTGTCCAGCCCGCCGGAATAGGCGAGCACGACCTTCTTGACGCGCTTCTCGGACATGAACGGGCTTCCTGCGGCAGTGGCATGGCGATCATGCCGGGAGAACATCACAGCCCGGCGGGGCCGTGTTTTGACCATCATGGCGCACTATCGCAGGCCTATGGCCGGCGCAATCGGAACCTTCTGATCGAATTTGCGTCTCACCCTGATGGATCGGCTGTTGACGACGCCCGATCACGACATGGCGAACCCCGTCGCCAGCCTTGCGGTCGCGCAGCGGGAGGCCGAAACTCGGTATTGCGCGACTCAAATCTCTAGACGACCGACTCGGAGGCTGAATGCCGAATCGTCCTGTGCTGGACTTCTGGTATGAGTTCGCATCGACCTATTCCTGCCTGAGCGCGCTGCGGATCGAGGCTCTGGCCGAGGAGGCCGGCGTCGATCTGCGCTGGCGGCCGTTTCTGCTCGGGCCGATCTTCGCCGCGCAGGGCTGGACCACCTCGCCCTTCAACCTCTACCCCAACAAGGGCCGCTATATGTGGCGCGACATGGCGCGTCGCGGCGGCCGCAACGGGCTGACCTTCGTCAAGCCCGAGACCTTCCCGCAGAACTCGCTGATCGCGGCGCGTGTCGCGCTGGCCGGCCGCGAGGCAGGCTGGATGCCCGACTTCTCGAAGGCGCTGTTCCGGGCCCAGTTCTGCGAGGGCCGCAACATCGCCGAGGAGGCGGTGCTGCATGCCGCCCTAAGGGAAGCCGGGGCGGACCCCGGCGTCGCGATCCCCGCCTCGCGCAGCGAGGAGGTCAAGGGCCGGCTCAAGGCCGAGACCGAATACGCCAAGTCGCTCGGCATCTTCGGCGCGCCGACTTTCGTCACCGGGGATGGCGAGGTGTTCTGGGGAGACGACCGGCTGGAGGAAGCGCTGGACTGGTCTCGCAACGGGCGGTGAGCTGACCCGTCTTTGCGAGCGTCGCGAAGCAATCCAGCGTCTCGCTCTACGCCCTCCTGGATTGCTTCGCTACGCTCGCAAAGACGATTGAGATCAAGGACTCGCGCTCCCTCCACCCGTCATTTGCCGCGCCCAGGGGCCGCGCGCGGTCGATTCCTCGACCATGTGCGGCAGCGTCTGCCGCTCGGCCATTTTCGGCGGTCCGAGCGGGGCCAGCGGAACCCGCCCGCCCGCCGTCTGGACCAGCGCCTGCACGCGCTTGGTCACGGACGGGTGGGTCGAGAACAGGTCGGCGAAATCGTCGGGGTCGTTCTCGAAGCACATGTCCATCACGCCCGACGGCACGCCCTCGATATCGGCGCGGCCGGCGATCTTGAGCAAAGCCGAGATCATCGCATCGGGGTTCTTGGTCAGTTCGACCGCCCCCGCATCGGCGAGATATTCGCGCGAGCGCGACAGCGAGAGCCGGATCACGATCGCCAGGAACCAGGAGATCGCGATCACCACGACGCCGACCAGAATGGCGACGCCGCCCTTCTTGGCGTCGTCGGACGAGACCCTGACGCGGCCGGCATTTCGAAAGATGATCTCGCCGATCAGCGAGATCACGCCGGCGATGACGATGGCGATGATCATCAGCTTGACGTCGCCATTGCGGATATGGGTCAGTTCATGGGCGAGCACCGCCTCGACCTCGGCATCGTCGAGCTGGGCCAGCAGGCCGGTCGTCACCGTGACCGTGAACTGCTTGTCGTTGACGCCGCTGGCAAACGCGTTCAGCGCCTCGCTCTCGACGATGGCGAGCTTGGGCACGCTCATGCCGCGCGAGATGCAGAGATTCTCCAGCATCCGGTAGAGCTTTGGATTGTCCTCGCGCGCGACGTCCCTGGCGCCGGAGACCGACGCGATCAGCCCGACATTGATGCGATAGCCGATGACGATCCAGATCGCTGTCCCGATGGTGATGAAGGGCAGCCAGCTCCAGAACAGCCGGCCGGCTTCGCCGAAGGCGGTGCGCCCGCGCGGCACGCCGCTATAGCCGAGCCCCATCAGCAGCAGCCCCCAGGTCGTCAGATAGACGAGCGCGAACAGCCCCGCGAGCAGGAAGCCGGAGCGGATCCGGTTGTTGCGCTGATGCGTGTAGAGCCCGAAGGCCTGGCCCACCATCGCGGCTGCCCTGTCTGCCGTAACGGGGCCGAAGCCCTCAGAACTTCACGCTCGGAGCGACATCGAGCTGGGCGCGCGCCGTCTCGCCGACATCGAAGAACTCGCGCTCCTTGAAGCCCATCTGCGGGGCGAACAGCATGGCCGGAAACGCCTGGATCGCGGCGTTGAACTCGCCGACCGCGTTGTTGAAGAAGCGCCGCGCGGCGGCGAGCTTGTCCTCGACATTGCCGAGATCGACCTGGAGCTGCTGGAAATTGGCGCTTGCCTTCAGGTCCGGATAGGCCTCGCCCAGCGCCAGCAGCCGGCCGACCGCGCCCGACAATTGCTGCTCTGCGGCTGCCTGCGCCTGCACGCCGGTCGCACCCTGAGCGACGTTGCGCGCCGCGATCACCGCGTCCAGAGTCGATTTCTCATGGGCGGCGTAGCCCTTCACGGTCTCGATCAGGTTCGGGATCAGGTCGTGGCGCTGCTTGAGCTGCACGTCGATGTCCGCGAAGGCCTGGCCGACGCGCTGCCGCATCGCGACCAGCCCGTTATAGACCATGATCCCGTAGATCACGATGGCTGCGAGCAGCCCCAAGACGACCCAGCCCATAAGATGCCCTCCGCGCGCATATCAACCCGGCGCAGCCTCGCATGAAGGGCGACGCAGGGGAAGCGGGCGCGGACGCCCGCCTCCCCATTGGTTCAGGGCCGCGCCGGGATTTCCAGACCGCGCTGCACGGCCGGACGGGCGAGGCCGCGCGCGAGCCAGGCGGGAACCTCCGTCAGTTCGTCATAGGCGACGATCTCGCCCGCGCCGTAGAAGCCGACGAGGTTGCGGACCCAGCCGAGCAGCGCGATGTCGGCGATCGTGTATTCGTCGCCCATGATCCATTGCCGGCCGGCGAGCCTGGTCTCCAGCACCCGGATCAGCCGCTTGCTCTCGGCGGCGTAGCGGTCGCGCGGGCGCTTGTCCTCAAAATCCTTGCCGGCGAATTTGTGGAAGAAGCCGAGCTGGCCGAACATCGGGCCGACCGCCGCCATCTGGAACATCACCCACTGGATCGTCTCGATGCGCGCGACCGGGTCCTTCGACATCAGCTTGCCGGTCTTCTCGGCGAGATAGATCAGGATCGCGCCCGATTCGAACAGGCCGAGCGGCTTTCCGCCCGGTCCGTCGGGGTCGATGATCGCCGGAATCTTGCCGTTGGGATTGAGCGAGAGGAATTCCGGCCCCCAGGTCTCGTTCTGGCCTATATTGATCGCATGCGGCTCGTAAGCCAGCCCGAGTTCCTCCAGCGCGATCGAGACCTTCACGCCGTTGGGCGTCGGCAGCGAATAGAGCTGGATGCGGTCGGGGTGTTTGGCCGGCCAGCGGCTGGTGATCGGGAATGCGGACAGATCGGGCATGGTGGTCTCCGGAACGGAACAGCAGAGCGTCCGGAGATAGGGACGATCGGGCTCAGGGCAATCGGCGGGGGTGCAAGGGCGGGTTTGCCGGGCGTCACTGATCGTGGGCGCTCACGCGCAATCGGTATCAGGGGCATCGCATTTGGATTTTTTTGAGCCCTCATCCTGAGGAGCAGCCGCAGGCTGCGTCTCGAAGGATGCTCCAGTTGGCACGGGAAGGGCTATCTGGAGCATCCTTCGAGACGCGATCCCGTTGGGACCGCTCCTCAGGATGAGGGCCGTGGGTTCAAATGCGATCGCCCTGCAGTCGGTATATACGAGGATTGACGCAGATATCCTGTCGTCGCTAAAATGCTGTGACTGCGCAGAGGAGGAACCGATGGCCAGCACCCGCGTCTTCCGATCCGGCAACAGCCAGGCTGTCCGGATACCGGCCGATATGGCTTTCAAGGATGGACAGGAACTGACGATCACCCGCCACGGCGAGGTGGTGACGCTTCTGCCGAAGCGCGATGGCCTCCGGCAGGTGCTTGAAGAACTGCTTGCAATGCCGCCACTGCCTCCGTCCGAGCCGCTCGAACGGATCGAGGTCCCTGAACGCGAGCGATACTGACATTGGGCTTCCTGCTCGACACCAATGTCGTCATCGACGCCCGCGACGGCGTAAGATCCGTCCTGCGGAAGATGATCGAGCATGACGGGGCGGTGCTCGTATCCGCTCTCAGCATCGCCGAGCTTCAGCGAGGATTGAGTCCGGCAGACGCAGATGCGTCTGTCCGGCGCGTCCGGCTGGAACGGTTGCTGGCGCACCTCCCCGTCGTGGCTTTTGGCAAAGCCGAGGCCGAAGCCTATGGAACGATCCTTTCGGCTTTGAACTGGGTTCGAGGCCGGGACTTCGACAGGCTGATCGCCGGCCACGCGCTCAGCCTCAGTGCGACTCTCGTCACCAACAACGCGCGCGATTTTCGCGACATTCCCGGCATCAGGGTCGAGAACTGGCTCGACGCCGCCTGACGCGCTGCCTCCGCGCTTGCCCTCCCCCCGCATTTCCACTACATCGCGCCTGTCCGAAAGGCCGTGATCCATCACAGCCGGGGGCGGCCTTACGGGCCGGCTCCCGTTTCGTGTTTGGGGCGGACCGACCGGATGCGGATTTGCAGTCGACGGCCAAGCGCCGCCCGGTGAGCCGGGCTAAAGTCTCGCAAGAGGCTCCCGTCGAACGAATTCGGGTCGCAACACCAACCCAAGCGGCGCTTGGCCGGACATTCGCGTTGAGGCGCGGCCGGCTTCCAGGAGTTCACATGTCAGCAGTCGAAAGCTATAGCTCGGGGCGCGAGGATTTCGCCGCCCTGCTCGAGGAATCGTTCGGCCAGAACGAAGCCCTCGAAGGATCCGTCATCAAGGGCATCGTCGTCGCCATCGAAAAAGACATGGCGATCATTGACGTCGGCCTGAAGACGGAAGGGCGCGTCGCGCTCAAGGAATTCAACGGCCCCGGCCGTGACCAGGACATCAAGGTCGGCGACGAGGTCGAGGTCTATCTGGACCGGATCGAGAACGCGCTCGGCGAGGCCGTCATCTCGCGCGACAAGGCGCGCCGCGAGGAGAGCTGGGTCAAGCTCGAGAAGGCTTTCGAGGCCCGCGAGAAGGTCTCGGGCGTCATCTTCAACACCGTCAAGGGCGGCTACACCGTCGATCTCGACGGCGCCGTGGCGTTCCTGCCGCGCAGCCAGGTCGACATCCGCCCGATCCGCGACGTCGGCCCGCTGATGGGCCAGCCGCAGCCCTTCGAGATCCTCAAGATGGATCGCCGCCGCGGCAACATCGTCGTGTCGCGCCGCACCGTGCTCGAAGAGACCCGCGCCGAGGCTCGCTCCGAGCTCGTGGCCTCGCTCGAAGAGGGCCAGGTCATCGACGGCGTCGTCAAGAACATCACCGAATACGGCGCCTTCGTGGATCTGGGCGGCATCGACGGCCTGCTCCATGTCACCGACATGGCATGGCGTCGCGTCAACCACCCGTCGGAAGTCGTGACCATCGGCCAGTCGGTCAAGGTCAAGATCATCAAGATCAACCAGGACACGCACCGCATCTCGCTCGGCATCAAGCAATTGCTTGCCGATCCGTGGGATGGCATCGCGGCTCGCTACCCTGTCGGTGCGCGCCTCAAGGGTCGCGTCACCAACATCACGGACTACGGCGCGTTCGTCGAAGTGGAGCCGGGCATCGAGGGCCTCATCCACGTCTCGGAAATGTCCTGGACCAAGAAGAACGTCCACCCCGGCAAGATCGTCTCGACCTCGCAGGAAGTCGACGTCGCGATCCTCGAGGTCGATCAGGTCAAGCGCCGCATCTCGCTCGGCCTCAAGCAGACGCTGCGCAACCCCTGGGAGGTCTTCGCGGAGACCCATCCGAGCGGTGCGGTGGTCGAGGGCGAGGTCAAGAACAAGACCGAGTTCGGCCTGTTCCTGGGTCTCGAAGGCGATATCGACGGCATGATCCATCTCTCCGATCTCGACTGGAACCGTCCGGGCGAGCAGGTCATCGAGGAATACAAGAAGGGCGACATGCTCCAGGCTGTCGTTCTCGATGTGGACGTCGAGAAGGAGCGCATCTCGCTCGGCCTGAAGCAGCTCGGCGGCGATCCCTTCGTGGATGCCGGCGAGTTCAAGAAGGGCCAGGTCGTCACCTGCGAGGTGATCGAGGTCAAGGAAGCCGGTCTCGACGTCAAGATCACCGGCACCGACATGACCACCTTCATCAAGCGCGCCGAGCTGGCGCGCGAGCGTGGCGACCAGCGCCCCGAGCGCTTCGCCGCAGGCGAGAAGGTCGACGCCCGCGTCATCCTGTTCGACAAGAAGGCGCGCAAGATCCAGGTCTCGATCAAGGCTCTGGAAATGGCCGAGGAGAAGGAAGCGATGGCGCAGTACGGCTCCGCCGATTCCGGCGCTTCGCTCGGCGACATCCTGGGCGCCGCCCTCAAGAAGGCGACAACCGAGAAGAAGTGATTGTTCCGCCGCTCACGCGGCAGGATCGTCCAGACAGCCCGCGCGGATCGCTCCGCGCGGGTTTTTCTTTGTTCTCCGCGCCAGGCGAGCATCGTGCGCGGAAGCAGGGACCGGGCGGGCTTCCCATCCCGCACGCGCTCGTGAGAGAGCATTTGCAACAGCCCCAGCCGATACGAGACCACGCCATGTCCAGAACGCCGACGCTCGAAACCCTCGCCGACGATCTCGCCGCCGGCCGCACCACCAGCCGCGCGCTGGTCGAGGCCTGCATCGCCTGCATCGACGACCCCGCCGGCGAGGGCTCGCGCGCCTTCGTCAGCGTCGATCGCGACAAGGCGCTGGCGGCCGCGGACGCCATGGACGGCCTGCGCCGCGCCGGGGCCGCGCCCTCGCGCTTCGCCGGCATCCCGATCGCGATCAAGGACCTGTTCGACATCGCAGGCGAGGTCACGACCGCCGGCTCGAAGGCGCTCGCCGACCGGCCGCCGGCTGCGACCGATGCGATCGCGGTGGCGCGGCTGCGGCAGGCCGGCTTCATCCTGCTCGGGCGCGCCAGCATGACCGAATTCGCCTATTCCGGGCTCGGGATGAACCCGCATTACGGCGACCCGCGCGCGCCGTTCGACCGAGCCACCGGCCGCGTCTCCGGCGGCTCGACCTCGGGCGGCGCGGTCGCGGTGGCGGACGGCATGGCCCATGCCGCGCTCGGCACCGACACCGGCGGCTCCTGCCGCATCCCCGCCGCCTTCTGCGGCATCGTCGGCTACAAGCCGACCGCGCGACGCGTGCCGCAAGGCGGTTGCGTGCCGCTCTCGCCCAGCCTCGATTCGATCGGGCCGCTCGCCCGCTCCGTCGCGTGCTGCGCCGCTCTCGACGCCGTCCTGGCCGGGGAGACGGCGACGCCGCTCGTGCCCGCATCCATCGCCGGTCTGCGCCTCGCCGTGCCGACCACGATCGCGCTCGACGGGCTCGCGCCCGATGTGGAGGCCGCCTTCGAGGCGGCGCTGGCGCGGCTGGCTGAGGCTGGAGCAGGCATCAGCCGCATCGCCGTGCCGGAATTCGACGAGATTGGAGGGGTCAACGCCAAGGGCGGTTTTACCGCGCCGGAGAGTTTCGCCTGGCATCGCGCGCTTCTGGCGAAGAGCGAGGCGCTCTACGATCCGCGCGTCTCCAGCCGCATCAAGCGCGGCGCGAGCGTCCCTGCCGCCGACTACATCGACAATCTCGCGGCGCGGCGCTCGCTGATCGCCCGCGTCGAGAGGCGGCTTGGCGGCTATGACGCGCTCGTCATGCCGAGCGTCGCGATCCTGCCGCCGGCCATCGCCGATCTTGCGACCGACGACGAGGCCTACACGCAGGCCAATCTGATGGCGCTGCGCAACGCCAGCCTGATCAACATGATCGACGGCTGCGCGCTCTCGCTGCCGCTGCAGGCGGCAGGCGGCGCGCCGGTCGGCCTGACGGTGGCGGGCGTCGCCGGCGCGGACCACAGGGTTTTCGCGATTTCGGCTGCGATCGAGGCGGCGCTTCGCTGAGACCGCTCAGCCCGCCGCCGCCGCGCCCGGCCGCTCATCCGCCCGCGCCTGCTGCGGCAGCAGGAAGGGCAGGCCCGGCGGCGGCAGGCGGCCGAGCGCGAGATCGACCTTGAAGACGCCGGCCAGCAGCGCGTCCTTCAGCACCTGGCCCGGCGCGCCGCGCGCGACGATGCGGCCATTGTCCATCGCCACGAGCGTATCCGCATAGGCCGCTGCGAGGTTGAGATCGTGCAACACGGCCAGCACGGCGACGCCGCGCGCCGCCAGCGCCCGCGCGCGATCCAGCAAGGCGAGCTGGTGGCAGAGGTCGAGATTGGCGACCGGCTCGTCGAGAAACAGCGCCTGGCTTTCGCCGAGGCTCGCACCCGCCTCGAGCTGGCATAGCGCGCGGGCGAACTGGACGCGCTGCTGCTCCCCGCCAGACAGACTCTGATAGGCGCGCGCCGCGAGCTCCAGCACGCCGGCCGCCTCCAGCCCCTGCCCGATCAGCGCCGCGCGGGCAGAGCGCGTCAAGGCGCGGCCGACGCCGTCGACGCCGAGCCGGGCGACCTCGTAGACCGTGAAGGGAAAGGCGAGCCGCGTCTGCTGCGCCATGACCGCGCGGCGGCAGGCCAGACGCCAGCCGGGAATGGCGGAGAGCGGTTCCGCGCCGAGCCGGACCTCCCCGGCGGCAGGGGCAAGCTCGCCCGAGAGCAGCTTGAGCAATGTCGATTTGCCCGCGCCGTTGGGGCCGACCAGCACGGTCAGCCGCCCGGCCGGCAGCGCGAGCGAGGCGTCTTCGACCAGCGCGCGGCCCGAGGCGCGGTAGCTCAGGTTTCGGCCTTCTACGATGGCGCTCTCAGGCATCGAAGGCGCTCTTGCGGCGCAGCAGCAGCCAGAGGAAGAAGGGCGCTCCGATGGCAGCCGTGACGATGCCGATCGGAAGTTCGGCCGGGGCGACGATCAGCCTCGCGACGATGTCGGCGCCGGCCAGCAGCGCCGCCCCGCCCAGCGCCGAGAGCGGCAGCAGCAGCCGGTGGTCTGGACCGACCAGCAGCCGCATGAGATGGGGCACGACGATGCCGACGAAACCGATCACGCCGGCGCAGGCGACGCTCGCGCCGACGCAGAGCGCGACCAGCAGGATGGCGAGGCCCTTGATGCGCTGGACGGGGACGCCGAGATGAAAGGCCTCGGCCTCGCCGAGCATCAGCGCGTTGAGGCCCCGCGCCAGCAGCGGAAGCAGGAGCAGCAGCGGCAGCATGATCGGCGCGACGACAGCGAGCTTGCCCCAGCTTGCGCCGCCGAGACTGCCGAGCGACCAGAAGGTCAGGTCGCGCAATTGCCTGTCGTCGGACATGAAGGCGAGCAGGCCGGTCAGAGCGCCGGCCAGCGCACCGAGCGCGACGCCGGCCAGCAGCATGGTCGCGACCGAGGTGCGGCCCTGCCGCGTCGCGATCAGATAAAGCGTCAGCGTGGCCGCGAGCCCGCCGAGGAACGCGCCGATCGGCAAGGCGAGAAAGGGCAGCTTGCCGAGAAATCCGACGAGATAGCGGTCCCCGAGCACGATCGTGGCCGCCGCCGCCAGCCCCGCCCCCGAGGAGACGCCAACGAGGCCGGGATCGGCGAGCGGATTGCGGAACAGCCCCTGCATCAGCGCGCCCGAGACCGCGAGCGCCGCCCCGACGAGCAGGCCGAGCAGCACGCGCGGCAGGCGGATCGCGGTGACGACGAGGCCGTCGCGGCTCGCCAGCGCGGCCGCGTCGCCGGTCGCCCAGCCATGCAGGATCTCCAGCACGCGCAACGGCGGAATTTGGGCCGCGCCCTGTCCGATCGCGACGATCGCGACGAGGACGCAGAGCGCGACGAGACCGACCACGGCGAAGGCCGCCTGACGCCGCCGGCCGTCTGCGTAGGCGTGCAGCGCGGCGAGAGCCGGGGCCTCTGTCCGGCCTATCGCCAGCGTCACGGTCTGGCTGCCGTCTTCAGCGGCGGCAGGCTGGCCTCGGGGTTCAGCGCCGCCATCAGGTCGCGCGCGGCGGCGGGCGTGCGCGGGCCGAAGCCGAGCAGATAGAGCCCGTCCATCACGATATGGGCGCGCTTGCCGGCGGCCGGCGTGCGCGCGAAGGCCGGCATGGCGAAGAGCGCGTCCGTCGTGATGGTGTGGCTCGAACTGTTGCGCATCATCAGGATCGCGTCGGGCGCGGCCTCGATGATCGCCTCGTCGCTCATCGGCTTGTAGCCCTCGACCGCCTCGGCGGCGTTGACCGCGCCCGCATGGGCGATCATCGCGGCGGCCGAGCTGTTGCGCCCGCCGACCATGACGCGCCCGTTCTGCAGGGAGAGCACGAAGAGCACGCGGGGCTTGCGCGCGAGGCGGTCGCGCATCCGCGCCAGCTCGGCAAAGCTCGTCCGGGTCCGCTCCGCCAGCGCCTTGGCCGGCCCGGCCGCGCCCACGACCGCGCCGATCGCCTCGATACGGGTGACGACGCCGTCCTCGCTCGGGTCGTCCGGGATCATCGCCATCCTGACACCCGCCTCGTTGAGCAGCGAAAGCGCAGCGGGCGGCCCAGCGCCGTTCATCGCGATCACCAGCGAGGGCCGCAGCGAGACGACGCCCTCGGCCGAGAGCGCCCGGACATAGCCGATACTCGGCTTGTCCTTCAGCGCCTCGGGCGGGAACTGACTGGTCGTGTCGACGCCGACGATCCTGTCCTGGAGACCGAGCGCATAGAGCACCTCGGTGATCACCCCGCCGGCGACGACGATACGCTCGGGCGTCTGCGCGACCGAGCGGGCGACCAGCCAGGACGGACCGGCGAGATCGGCCAGCGCCACCAGCGTCAGCGCCAGCGCGGCGAGCACCTCGCGGCGATGCTGCGGGCGCAGCGCGCTCGCGATCAGGGGTTGCCTTGCGGCCATGGCTCCAGCCTCCGTCCAGATCCGAAAGGACTGCGCCGGCGCGACCGCGCTCCGGAGAAGCCGTTCGGAAATTGAGATCAACGCCAGCATCAAACAAGTAATAATCTTGTTTTTAATTCTTCTAAATCAGAAGATATGTCAGCGTTATTGACGTAGATAGGCGGCTTTACTACAGAGGGTCAAGAGCGACGCGCCGGGACGGCGCGCCGCGAAACGCAAGCCAGCCAAACGCCCCAGCGCGTCCAGCCAGCCAGCCGTCCTTTTTCTGGTCCGGGGCTGTCATCATGCATTCGCACGCCGCGCTCATGCGCGCTTCCGTCTCACTTCTCGCTCTGACGCTCTGCGCCGGGAGCGCGCTCGCGCAGCAACGGCCCCGCCTCGCGCCGCCCCCGGCCGCCATCGTGCCAGGCGCGACGCCCGGCGCGCCGATCTCGCTCGACGAGATCACCGTGACCGCGAGCCGGCAGGAGGAGCGCGCCGTCGACGCGCTCGCCGCCGTCTCTGTGGTCAGCCGCACCGATCTGCGCGCGCAGCAGCCGCAACGCATCGGCACGATCATCAACCAGATCCCCGGCGTCGCGACGCAGGAGAACCCCAACGACCCGGCGACCGCGATCAACATCCGCGGCCTGCAGGATTTCGGCCGCGTCGCGGTCACCGTCGATGGCGCGCGCCAGAACTTCCAGCGCTCGGGCCACAACGCCAATGGCTCGTTCTTCCTCGATCCGGCCTTCGTGCGTTCCATCGACGTGACGCGCGGCCCGGTCGCCAACATCTACGGCTCGGGCGCGATCGGCGGCGTCGTCTCCTTCGAGACGGTCGACCCCAAGGACATCCTGCGGCCGGGCGAGCGGGCGGCGGCCGAAATCGGTGCGACCGGCGTATTCGGGCGCCAAAGCGGCGCGTTCGGCAACGTCATCGGCGCGGTCCGCCCGACCGACTGGGCGGCCGGCCTCCTCGGCCTGTCCTTCCGCTCGCTCAACCCCTATCGCGACGGGCAGGGCAACCGTATCCTCGATTCGGACCAGGATCTGCGCTCGGGGCTGGGCAAGGTCGTGCTGACGCCGGGCGAGGGCCAGGAGCTCAAGCTCGGCGGGCAGTATCAGCGCTACGACTTCACCAACGGGCTCGGCTCCGCCACCGCCCCGAGGCGCGAGAACGAGGTCACGACGCAGAACTACACCGCGCAGTACTCCTTCTCGCGGCCTGACATTCCGTGGCTCAACCTGAAGGTCAGCGCCTACAACACCCGCACCGAGACCGACCAGACCCAAGTCTCGGGCACCGGCGTGGCGCGCGGGGCCAAGCGCTACTTCAACATCGAGACCACCGGCTTCGACATCGCCAATACCAGCAAGTTCCAGTTCGGCGCGCTCGGGCTCGATCTGACCTATGGCGCGGACTGGTTCGAGGACCGGGTCAAAACCAGCGACCCGGTCGGCAATGGCGACGAGACGACGCCCTCGGGCAAGCGCCAGGTCTATGGCGGCTTCGTGCAGGCGCATTTCAAGTACTCGATCTTCGACCTGATCGGCGCGCTGCGCTACGATTCCTACGAACTCAGCGGCGGGCGCGTATCGTCGGACGGCCAGCGCCTCTCGCCCAAGGTGACGCTCGGCGTCACGCCGATCCAGGGCCTGCAGGTCTACGCCACCTATGCCGAGGGCTACCGCGCGCCATCGGTCACCGAGACGCTGGTCGACGGGCTGCACCCGGCCCCGGCGAGCTTCCTGTTCCGGCCCAACCCGAACCTCAAGCCCGAGGTCGGAAAGACGATCGAGGCCGGCGTCAACCTGAAATACGACAATGTCCTGCAGGCCGGCGATCGCTTCCGCGGCAAGCTCTCGGTCTTCCAGAACGACGTCACCAACTTCATCGACGGCGTCTTCACCGATCCGGGCGCGCCCTGCGGCTCGCCGGTCCCGAGGGCCTGCGCTGACGCCTTCTTCGTCTACCAGAACGTCGCCAGGGCGAAGCTGACCGGCATCGAGGGCGAGTTCGCCTATGATGCCGGGCGCTGGTTCGCCAGCCTCTCGGGTTCGTCGATCCGCGGCGACAACGAGACCAACGGTCAGCCGCTGCAGTCGATCTATCCCGACAAGCTGACGCTGGGCGCAGGGCTGCGCTTCCTCGACGAGAAGCTCACTATCGGCGGCCGCGTCACGCTGGTCGACGAGCAGCGCCGCCTGCCTGCCTCGGCGCTGGCGACCGCCAGCAAGGCCTATGCGCTGGTCGATCTCTATGCCGACTACAAGATCACGCCCGATGCGCGCGCCTTCGTCACGCTCGAAAACGTCGGCGATGTCCGCTACAAGCGCTTCCGCGACGGCGACAACAGCCCCGGCTTCGTCGGCAAGATCGGCTTCTCGACCCGGTTCGGCACATGAGCGCAACCCGATGACCAGCGAGGCTTCCAGCGCGACGCCAGAACCCGGCGAATGCGTCGCGCCGGTCCTGCCGATGCGCGACATCGAGGCGACGTCGGTCTTCTATGGCAAGCTCGGCTTCACGCAGCAGCGGCGCTACGACACCGGCTATCTCGTCATCGCCTCGGGCTGGATGGAGCTGCATTTCTTCCACCATCCGGACTGCGACCCGCTGACATCGGCGTCGGGCTGCTTCATCCGGGTGCGCGACGTCGATGCCGTGACCGCCGGCTTCGGCGACCATGTCCCGCCCGATCCGCGCGGCACGCCGCGCTTCCTGCCGCCTGTCGCCAAGCCTTGGGGCATGCGGCAGGCCGTTCTCGTCGATCCGGACGGCAATCTCGTCCAGTTCGGCACCCCGCTCGACCAGCCAGCCCACCAGCCAGCCACCTAAAGGACAACACCCATGTTCATCGCCATGAACCGCTTCAAGGTCGTCAAGGGAGAGGAGGCCGCCTTCGAGGAGATCTGGTCCTCGCGCAAGACGAGGCTCGACGAGATGGCCGGCTTCGAGGCCTTCCATCTGCTGAAAGGCCCCGAGAAGGACGACCACACGCTCTATTCCTCGCACACCACCTGGGCCTCGAAGGAGGCCTTCACGGCCTGGACCAAGTCCGAACAGTTCCGCGAGAGCCACCGCAACGCCGGCGCGCCGCGCGAGCGGCCGCTCTATCTCGGCCATCCCGAGTTCGAAGGCTTCGAGACCGTGCTGAGCGAAACCAATCCCAACCGCCCCCGTCAGGCGGCGGAGTGAGCGGCATGGCGACCTCGCAGGCGATGGCGCATCCGGCCGGCCAGGAACCGCCGGATGCCGAGAAGATGGCGCGCGTCCGGGAGATGCTGGCGGCCAAGCCCGACGGCGTCATCGAAGCCGTCGCCCGCGAGGTCGGCGTGCCGACGCTGGCCGTGCTGGAGGAGACCCCGGCCGGCCAGCGCGTCGCGATCGCGCCCGAGCGTTTCGAGGCGCTCTGGCAGGAGCTTGCGACATGGGGGCAGGTGCTGTTCATCGTGAACACGCCCGACATCGTGCTCGAATGCGAGGGCGCGCTGCCGGTCGGCTCCTTCGGCCATGGCTATTACAACATCCATGGCGACAGCCCGATCGGCGGGCACATCAAGGCCGGCAACTGCAAGGCGATCTATCTGGTCGACCGCGCCTTCCACGGCCGGCGCTCCTGCTCGGTGCAGTTCTTCAACGGCGCGGGCGAGGCGATGTTCAAGGTCTTCGTCCGCCGCGACAAGAGCCGCGAACTGATCGGTGCGCAACTGGCGCGGTTCGAAGCGCTGAAGACGGGATTCTGAGACGTCGTGCGCGACCCTGTCCGCCCCCTCCCCCGCCTGGGAGAGGGGCGTGGTGAAGGGGCAGCCCTTCAACCAGCACGGCAGGACTGTCCGCGCTTCCGTTCAGGCCAATCCCGAACCGTCCGACACCTCACACCTGCCCCTCTCCCTGAACTCGGGCATATCCGAGTTCAGCACTCAGCGTGATCGAAGTCGGGCATATCCGGCTTCGATGCAGGAGGGGGTTCCCCGTGCCATGCGCGACACGTGAGGCGCCACGCCACTTCTGCCATCTCCTGTCACCACTCGGCGCCGCCATGCGCCCTGCCCTCTCGCGCCGCGCCGCGTTCCGCCCCATATTGCGGCCATGCCAAAGCTCTCCGACTCCGCCAAAGCCAAGCCGCCGAAAAAGCCCGCTTCCGCCCGCACGCCCAATTCCAAGGCGTCGCGGCAGGAGCTGAAGCCGCTGGAGGGCTATCTCGCCGATCTGCTCAACCCCGCGATCAACCGCGGCAACGCCGTGCCCGGCGGCGCGGCCGGGTTCTCCGACAAGCCGCAGGCCGGATACGAGGCGAAGCCGAGCTACGCCATGGAGCGACCCGGCGGCGAGGAGAGGCCGAAGCGCAAGCTTACGAAGCGGGCCGATTCCGCCTTCGACGGCATCGAGGGCGAGACCGCCGCTTCGCTGACGGCGCAGTCGCTGCAGGCGTTGCTGGAGACCGGCAGCCCGTTCATCGACCCCGGCAAGGCCTGGACGCCGCATCGGCCGCCGCGCCCCGACAAATCCGAGGGCGGCATCCGCTTCCGGATGAACTCCGAGTTCGAGCCGGCCGGCGACCAGCCCGCCGCGATCGCCGAACTGGTGGACGGCATCTCGCGGCAGGAGCGCGACCAGGTGCTGCTCGGCGTAACCGGCTCGGGCAAGACCTTCACCATGGCGCAGGTCATCGAGAAGACGCAGCGCCCGGCGCTGATCCTCGCCCCCAACAAGACGCTGGCCGCGCAGCTCTATGGCGAGTTCAAGAGCTTCTTCCCCGACAACGCGGTCGAGTATTTCGTCTCCTATTACGACTACTACCAGCCCGAGGCCTATGTGCCGCGCTCGGACACCTTCATCGAGAAGGAAAGCTCGATCAACGAGCAGATCGACCGGATGCGCCATTCCGCGACGCGCTCGCTGCTGGAGCGCGACGACGTCATCATCGTGGCCTCCGTCTCCTGCATCTACGGCATCGGCTCGGTCGAGACCTATACGGCGATGACTTTTGGCATCAAGCTCGGCGAGAAGATCGAGCAGCGCCAGCTCATCGCCGATCTCGTGGCGCTGCAATACAAGCGCACCCAGCACGATTTTACGCGCGGCAGCTTTCGCGTGCGGGGCGACGTCATCGAGCTGTTCCCGGCCCACTATGAGGACCGCGCCTGGCGCATCGGCCTGTTCGGCGACGAGGTCGAGCAGATCTCCGAGTTCGACCCGCTCACCGGCCAGAAGACCGCCGAGCTCGAATTCGTCAAGGTCTACGGCAATTCGCACTACACCACGCCGCGCCCGACGCTGACCCAGGCGGTGAAGTCGATCAAGCAGGAATTGCGTGGCAGGTTGGATGAGCTAAACCGCTCGGGCCGCTATCTCGAGGCGCAGCGGCTCGACCAGCGCTGCACCTTCGACATCGAGATGATCGAGGCCACCGGCTCCTGCAACGGCATCGAGAACTATTCGCGCTATCTCACCGGCCGCAAGCCTGGCGAGCCGCCGCCGACTTTGTTCGAATACCTGCCCGACAACGCGCTGGTCTTCACCGATGAGAGCCATGTCACCGTGCCGCAGATCGGCGGCATGTATCGCGGCGACTTCCGCCGCAAGGCGACTTTGGCGGAATACGGCTTCCGCCTGCCCTCCTGCATGGACAACCGGCCGCTGCGCTTCGAGGAATGGGACGCGATGCGGCCGCAATCGGTGCATGTCTCGGCCACGCCCGGCGGCTGGGAGATGGAGCGCACCGGCGGCGTCTTCACCGAGCAGGTCATCCGGCCCACGGGGCTGATCGACCCGCCGGTCGAGATCCGCCCCGCAAAACACCAGGTCGCCGACCTGCTCGACGAGATCAGGGAAGTCACGGCCAAGGGCTACCGCACTTTGGTCACCGTGCTGACCAAGCGCATGGCCGAGGATCTGACCGAATATCTCCACGAGAACGGCACGCGGGTGCGCTACATGCACTCCGACATCGACACGATCGAGCGCATCGAAATCCTGCGCGACCTGCGGCTGGGAGCGTTCGACGTGCTGGTCGGCATCAACCTTTTGCGCGAGGGGCTCGATATCCCCGAATGCGGCTTCGTCGCCATTCTCGACGCCGACAAGGAGGGTTTTCTGCGCTCCGAAACCTCGCTGATCCAGACCATCGGCCGCGCCGCGCGCAACGTCGACGGAAAAGTCATCCTCTATGCCGACCACATCACCGGCTCGATGGAGCGGGCGATGGCCGAGACCAACCGCCGCCGCGAGAAGCAGGAGGCCTGGAACCGCGAGCATGGCATCACGCCGCAGACGATCAAGCGCGCCATCGGCGACATTTTGGGCTCGGTCTACGAACGCGACCACGTCACGGTCGATGCGGGGATGAGCACGCCGGCCGCCGGGCACAACTTCAAGGCGGCGCTGGCCGACCTCGAAAAGCGCATGCGCGAAGCCGCCGCCGACCTGGAGTTCGAAACCGCCGCCCGCCTGCGCGACGAGATCAAGCGCCTGCAGGCGACGGAACTGGCGATCTCCGACGACCCGCTGGCCCGGCAGGGCGACATCGAGGCGAGCGCGGGGAAATACAAGGGCGAGCGGGCCTATGGGGCCAGCGCGAACCTGCCGACGCGCGCGCGCAAGCCGACCGATGCGGATATGGGGCCGCATAATTTCGGCGGTGGCGAGGGCAAGGCGCTTGCGCGGCCGGGCGGCAAGCCGAAGAAGCCGGGGTTGGATGAGATGGGGCCAAGGGTTGAGGCGCGGCCGGTGGGGGCTGGGGAGAGTGGGGGGAGGCGGCGGGGGAGTGCTCGTTCCAAGCCATAAAAAAATCTCTACTCATCTCCTAATGGTGATTTCTTTGCGAATTTGTCGATCTCTTCGATAATGGATCTCATCTCTGCAAATATTTCTTCATTTTTCATGCTGTCAATTATTGCCGTTGGCGTTACAGTTGCACCAAATCTTACTTGAAGGGCGGTGTTGACGTGTGAAAGAGCTTCCTTTCCAGGGAGAAGCCGTAATTCTTCATCGTCCGAATGCCAAACTTCTTCAAATAGAGCGTGGCATCTTTCGGAAATCGTTGAGTCGGACAAGCCCGGATCGGCGCTTCTGACGAAAGCCCGGTAATCACCGGAAAACCGTCCAAAAATGACACTTTTTGCCGCATTCCTGTAATCGGCTAAGATTCGACGAGCGGCAGGTTGAAACTCGATGGCTCGCCCTCCTCGGGCTAGCCGATCAGCCACTCGAATGGAGCATGCGCGATCGATAGCCTCGGGAACGAGCAGAAAATTCTCGATCTCCTTCCTTTTGTGTATTAGAACAGAATCGCAGAACGTAAGGCATTCTTTTTGAATATTTTCGCATTGATCGTCGCTTCGATAATCTCGGTCAAGCATTGCTGCGGCTAATATTTTTGACCCTAATGTTTCTTCCATACCCTTTTTGAGGTTACTGATTTTCTCAGGATTAAATCCTTCAATTGGAACGACCGCAAAATCTCTCCGATTTGACACGCCAACATAATTCATTTTCCTTGCAAATTTTGATATTATTTGATAATATTTTCCTTCAACAAATATAACTCGTCGTGTCTTTGCTAATTGTGTGAGTATTGGATTCGTGTTTGACCCAACAATTCGAAAAACGTCCTGAACTTGCCCAGGATTCTTTATTCGCTTGGCTTGCGGTCGATCTTTGTTGATTAGAATAATATCGTCGGGTTCGGCCTCGACAATTATTTCTGTAGAATGCGTCGCAATCAGAATGTCTGGACCAAGATTTCTTAATAGACCGAGAAGTTGCCTTTGAAGCTCAGAATGGAGATATATATCAGGTTCATCTATTAGAAATAGTGATGCATCTTTATTTTGAATCATGTGCGTCAACATCTGACACCATACTTGAAATCCAAATCCTGACCAGAATAATTCACGAGGCTTACGCTTTTCAGGGCAGAACATATACAAATAGTCCTTACCTTCTCGGCGAACTGTTTCTGGCTTTTCTATGTCCATGCCGGGCCATGTTTCTAGCAGAGCCGATCTAAATTCATCAAATTTATCAGAATAGTGATGCCAGATATTTCGAAAATTCCTAGCGGCCCGATAATTGAACAGCGCAAGACGCGCCGCTTCTTTGGCATACAATTCTTCGTTGTGATCAACAGGCCCCAGTATAGGCACAAACCCAATGCGGCAGTTAAACTGCGATTTAAAAGCCGCAGGGCTTGTGACGGCACGTCCTTCGTTTCTCAATAGGAGAACGCATGACTCTCGCTCGGCAAAATAAAAAATTAGCTGATTTGTATTGGAAATTGTAAAGGTTATGGTCGCCGGTTCGCTTTCGTCATAGTCAAAGAATATGTTTTCTTCCGCTATCGAGATAGAACTCAGCTCAATCGGATATCCGTATGTGTCGCCTTCAGGACCGCGAACAATCGACGCTTTCCGTGATTCCGCCTTGCGAATGGCTGCGGAAAGGATACGAAATGCGGATATGATAGTCGATTTTCCCGCATTATTGGCACCAACCATTATATTAAACGGCTTAAGCTCAAGTTTAAATCGCTTGAAGGCCTTAAATTTATGAAATTCAACTTTTGTAATCCTGTTCATATCATCGCCATGATAAATTACTGCTGAATCGTGGGACGCGAGTAAGGACGGATTCGAGCTTGCCGTAAAGAGCTCCAATCACTCCGCTCCCCCGTCGGGCGGAGTTCCATTTGAGCACAAATGCAGCGCGACCAAGTGAACCACACTGCCGAAAACAACATCTTTAATCGGGCGCGAAGAACCCTTCTCCTGGAAGGAGAAGGGCAGGGATGAGGTGTCGGCCCCTCGACCAGCGAAGCGCCGCGCCACCCGCAGCACCGGCGTGGTCTCGCCTCATGCGGAGACCGTCCGACCCCTCACCCTGCCCTCTCCCTCCGGGAGAGGGTTCCGCGCCAGCCGGCGAAGGGCGCGGGACCCTTCTCCCCTCGGGGGAGAAGGTGGATCGGCGAAGCCGAGACGGATGAGGGATGACCGGGTGAGCGGGATCGTGATGAGCGTCGGCGCGTCGGTGCGGCCCTCATCCGTCAGCGCTGCGCGCTGCCACCTTCTCCCCCGAGGGGAGAAGGGACCCACGCCAAACCGGAACAATCACCCCCACCCCCTGTTTCCCGGCCATGGGCCGCAGAGCCCCCACAGGGAGAGACACCATGTTCAAATCCACCATGAACCTCGCCGCGCTCGGACTCGCGCTGGCGCTGTCGCCGGCCGTCGCGCAGGCGCCCAACACCACGCCGCTGCCGCCGACGACCTGCAGCGACGCCGAACTCGCCAAGATGAACGCCGAAACCGCCAAGATGACGGATGCGGGCAAGAAGGCGGCGGCCATGAAGGAAATGACCCTGGCCACCGACATGATGGCGAAGGGCGACATGAACGCCTGCGCCGGCCATCTCGGCAACGCCATCAGGATGATCCCCGGCCGCAGCTGAGGGGGGGGCGCGTCCTTCTCCCCTCGGGGGAGAAGGTGGCCGCCCGCAGGGCTGACGGATGAGGGCAGACCCGGCGCAGCCGGGTCGGATGAAATACGCCGGCAATCCGCCGACGCAAGAGCGTCGTCGGCCCTCATCCGACCCGGCTTCGCCGGCCCACCTTCTCCCCCGGGGGGAGAAGGACGCCAATCCCCATGGGGACGCCAAGAACCCAAATCCCCGCCCCCACTCACCCATGCCATAACCACCCCGTTCCGCCCGACCAAGGGGGCTGTCGCGAGGCGTCGTGCGGCCGGGCGGAATGGCGGTGTTCATGGTGCAGGCTGTCGCGAGCGGGCACCATGGAGGCGTCTCTCGTCGTCCGCTCCAAACAGGCAGGGACGGGTCCTTCGCCGGACTCTCAAGCGACGAGGACGTGAAAGAGAACCGCGCGCGGGGTTCGGGCAGTGGCCAGTGGCGCTGCTCGACATTCGGCTCGACTTCGACATCGGCACGCAGCCGTCGACTGCGACGCCGCCCGGACCCCGCGCATCCCCCTTGGATACGCAAACGGACTGCCGGAAACCCCCGAGGCGAGAAGCCGGCGGGGTTTTTCGTGCGAGCGGTGGAGCGTGGTGATCTCGCTCGGAACCACTCCGTCATCCCGGACAAGCGGCAAAGCCGCGCAGCTCCGGGATCCATCGTAAAGCCCGTCGGCGCTCGATGATGGATCCCGGGGCAAGCCCGGGATGACGGCCATGTTTGCGTGTGAGACCGAGCAGCCGTCAGCCCGCCCGGCTCTCCAGCCAGGCGGTGAGCTGCGGCAGCACCGGGCCGATATGGCGATAGGCCAAAGCCGGGCCGTCGAGCCCCGACAGCGCGGTCAGCAGGTCGCGCGCATCGGCGGGCGTGGCGACGACCTCGTCGAGCCGGTGGACAAAGGTGCGGATCGAGAACACCACCGCGCCCGTCTCCGGCAGTCGGCAGAAACATTGCCGCTCCAGCCGCATCACCAGTTTTCGGCCGATCTCGTCGACCGGGATGGTGTGCGCCAGCGGGCGCTTGCCGAGCTGGAACAGGGCCGGCTCGTCCGACAGCAGCCAGTTCGCCCGCGTCACCAGCCGGCCGGAATCGAGCCGCTGCAGGAAGCGGTCGACGCCCGCGCCGACTACCGGCTCGTAATCCGGCACATGCTCGTGGATCGCGATCAGCGGCCGGCCGAGCTTGTCGGCGAGCTTCCAGTTGGCCGGGAAGCACAGGCTCGCCCCGGTCAGGCGATAGAACCCGTCGCCCTCCTCCTGCTGCAGCAGGCAGAAATCCTCCTGGACATGGCGGATGATCGCGCCGAGATTGCCCGGCGGCAGCGCCTCGCTCTCGCCGAGCAGCCGGTTTTCGAGGCGGCCGGCCTCGACGGCGAAATGCGCGCCATGGTGCTGCGCGAGGTTCTCCGCCAGCAGATCGGCAAGCTCGGCCGCCGCCTTGTGCGCCTGCGGCAGCATCTGCCAGACGGCGGCGCGGTCGGCGGCGATCAGCCGGCGTTTCTCGGCGATCTGGCCGGCATAGTCGGGCCCGATGACGAGCCACTGCGCGGGGCCGATCGGCGTCAGCCCCATCCGCACCCGGTAGGGCCCGTCGCGAAACGGCATCGGCTCGATCGGCATGGCAGGCATCGCGGCCGCGTCTCCAGACGGATTCCAGCACGAGTCTAGCGCATGAGTCGGGCGACGGAAGCCGATGTCTTGTCCGCGCCACATCGGCGCGGCAGATTTCGCGCAAAAGGAGCCTGCCATGACCGACGAACTCGTGCTCTACACCCATCCGGTTTCGCGCGGGCGGATCGCGCGCTGGATGCTGGAGGAGGTCGGCCAGCCCTATCGCGCCGAGGTCGTCGATTATGGGCCGCCGATGAAGGGCGCCGGCTACCGGGCCATCAACCCGATGGGCAAGGTGCCGGCGCTGGTCCATCGCGGCGCGGTGGTGACCGAATGCGCCGCGATCTGCGCCTATCTCGCCGACGCCTTTCCCGATGCCGGCCTCGCGCCCGCGCCGGGCGCGCCCGAGCGCGGGGCCTGGTATCGCTGGCTGTTCTTCGGCGCGGGGCCGACCGAGGCCGCCACCACCAACAAGACGCTGGGCGTCGTCGTGCCCGACGACAAGCAGGGCTTTGTCGGCTACGGCAGCTATGAGGCCGTGCTGGACACGCTTCAGGAGGCGCTGAGGACCGGACCGTTTCTGCTCGGCGAGCGCTTCAGTGCGGCCGATGTCTATCTCGGCTCGCAAATCGCCTGGGGCGTGCAGTTCCGCACGATCGAGAAGCGTCCCGGCTTCGAGGACTATATCGGCCGCATCTACAGCCGCCCGGCGGCGGTGAAGGCCCGCGCGATCGACGACGCGCTGATGGCGGAGATGAAGCCGCAAGGGTAGCCTCCCGCCCAGCGCCTCACCCTCCCCGTCATCCCGGACGCAGCGAAGCGGAGTTCCGGGATGACGGCGGTGGTGCTGCGTGAAGCGAGCCGCCTCCCGCTGAGCGCATATCGCACCGCAGCAAAGCCGGGTTGCCCGGCGTTTTTGCCGGGTCTATTCTGATCTCACAGGGGCTCGATACGATTGCTTTCGCGCATGCGCGGAGCCGACCCGCGCAAGGCCGTGATGACCGACACTCCCGTTCCAGCCGCGCCGCGCCACGGCATGAGCTTCCGCGCCTTTGTGGGCATGATGGCGGCGCTGATGGCGACCAATGCGCTGGCGATCGACTCCATGCTGCCGGCCCTGCCGCAGATCGGCGAGGCGCTCGGCATCGCGCAGCCCAACGACCGGCAATGGATCCTGACCGCCTATCTGCTCGGCTTCGGCGTGGCGCAGATCGTCTACGGCACATTGTCGGACCGCTTCGGGCGTCGCGCCGTGCTGCTCTGGGGTCTGGCGCTCTATGTCGTCGCCAGCATCGCGGCGGCGTTTGCGACCTCCTTCGAGGCGATGATGTGGGCGCGGGTGATCCAGGGCGTCGGCGCGGCGGCGACGCGGGTGCTGGCGGTCTCGATCGTGCGCGACTGCTATTCCGGCCGCGACATGGCCCGCGTCATGTCGCTGGCGATGATCGTCTTCCTCGCCGTGCCGATCCTCGCGCCCTCGATCGGCCAGGTCATCCTCTGGTTCGCGCCCTGGCGCTGGATTTTCGGGTGCCTGGCCGCCTTCGGCGCGATCGTGATGATCTGGAGCGCGCTCAGGCTGCCCGAGACGCTGCATGTCGAGGACCGCAAGCCGATCGCGTTCGCCAGCGTGGTCGAGGCCTTCAAGATCACGCTGACGACGCGGATCGCGGTCGGCTATATGCTGGCCATGGCCTTCATCATCGGCGGACTGTTCGGCTTCATCAACTCGGCCCAGCAGGTCTTCGTCGATGTCTTCGCCGCGCCGGACCTGTTCACCGGCATTTTTGCGCTGATCGCCGGCTTCATGGCCTGCGCCTCGCTCCTGAACGCCCGCATCGTCGGGAAACTCGGCATGCGCCGCGTCTCGCATGGCGCGCTCATCGGCTATATCGCGCTGACCAGCGCGCATGCGCTGGTGGCGCTGGCTGGATACGAGACTCTCTGGCTGTTCGCCGCCTTCCAGAGCGGGGCGATGTTCTGCTTCGGCCTGCTCGCCCCGAATTTCGGCGCGATCGCGATGGACCCGCTCGGCCATGTCGCCGGCACCGCCTCCTCGGTGCAGGGTTTCGTCACCACGGTTGGCGGCGCGCTGCTCGGCTACTGGATCGGTCAGCATTTCGACGGCACCGTCATCCCGCTGACGCTGGGCTTTTCGCTCTGCGGGCTGGCGGCGCTGGCGATCGTGCTGGTGGCGGAGAAGGGCCGGCTGTTTCGGCCGGCGGCCGGGCGGAACTAGGGGGCTGGCTTTGCGCGCCGGCGCGTTCTAGCGATGAGCGACAGCCTGAACGGAGACCGGACCATGCGCATCGTCGATGTCGTCGAGATCACCAAGCCGATCGCCTCGCCGATCCGCAACGCCTATATCGACTTCTCGAAGATGACCGCGAGCCTCGTCGCCGTGGTCACCGACGTGGTCCGCGACGGCCGCCGCGTCGTCGGCTACGGCTTCAACTCGAACGGGCGCTACGGTCAGGGCGGGCTGATCCGCGAGCGCTTCCGCGACCGCATTCTGGAAGCGCAGCCGGACAGCCTGCTGAACGACGACGGCGACAATCTCGATCCGCACAAAATCTGGGCGGCGATGATGGTCAACGAGAAGCCGGGCGGCCATGGCGAGCGCTCGGTCGCGGTCGGCACGCTCGACATGGCGGTGTGGGACGCGGTTGCCAAGATCGCCGGCAAGCCGCTGTTCCGGCTTCTGGCCGAGATGAAGGGGCGGCAGGCCGACCCGCGCGTCTTCGTCTATGCGGCTGGCGGCTACTACTATCCCGGCAAGGACAATTCCCAGCTCCGGGCCGAGATGCGGCGCTATCTCGACCGGGGCTACAATGTCGTCAAGATGAAGATCGGCGGCGCTCCGCTCGACGAGGACCGGGTCCGGATCGAGGCCGTGCTGGCCGAGATCGGCTCGCAGGCGCGGCTGGCGGTCGATGCGAATGGCCGCTTCGACCTCGAGACCGCCATCGCCTATGCAAAAATGCTGCGCGACTATCCGCTGTTCTGGTACGAGGAGGCCGGCGACCCGCTCGACTACACGCTGCAGGCGGCGCTGGCGGAGTTCTATCCCGGCCCGATGGCGACGGGCGAGAACCTGTTCTCGCATCAGGACGCGCGCAATTTGCTGCGCCATGGCGGCATGCGGCCTGACCGCGACTGGCTGCAGTTCGACTGCGCGCTCTCCTACGGGCTGGTCGAGTATCTGCGCACGCTCGACGTGCTGGCCCAGCATGGCTGGTCGCCAGCGCGCTGCATCCCCCATGGCGGCCACCAGATGTCGCTCAACATCGCGGCCGGCCTCGGGCTGGGCGGCAATGAGAGCTACCCCGACCTGTTCCAGCCATATGGCGGGTTTCCGGACACGGTCCGCGTCGAGGACGGCCATATCGTCATGCCGGAACTGCCGGGCATCGGTTTTGAGGGCAAGAGCGATCTGATCAGGGTGATGCGGGAGCTGGCGGAGTAGGGCGCGCGGCGTTTCGACCGGCTCTCCGGGTTCAACCAAGGCTGTCGCATTTGAACCCACAGCCCTCATCCTGAGGAGCGATCCCGAAGGGATCGCATCTCGAAGGATGCTCCAGAAGGCGCTTGCCTGAGCGAACTGGAACATCCTTCGAGACGCAGCCTGCGGCTGCTCCTCAGGATGAGGGCTGAAAAAAATCCAGATGCGATGCCCTGCGGTGTTAACGCTTCCCCGAGCGGCGAATTGCAACCCATGCGGGAGATCCGTAAGGTCGCAATGGGGCGGCTTTCGCCCGGGCATCGGGACCGTCCGGTATGAAATTTCTGGGTTCATTCGCCATCGCGGCGCTTTTCGGCATCGCTTTGTCCGAGGCCGCCCTGGCGCAATCAGGCAGGTCCTATCCCGAATGCCGCTCGGCTCGCGAGCGCCACTCCTGCAATTGCGCCGTCGCAAACGGCGGCACGGTCTATGAGGATCCGCACCGCCCCGGCTGCATGCGCTGGCGCTCGGCGCGGCTCGGAACCGGGGCGCATACGGCCTTCATGGCCTGCGTTCAGGGAGGCGGCGGCGGCGGCTTCCGGTAAGGGCCGCCCTCACCTCCGCTCCAGCCCGGCCAGATGCGCGTCCAGCAGCGCCATGTTGCGCTTGTTGGCGCGGAAGAAGATGTCGCCGACCCAGCCGGCCAGCGGCACGATCGAGATCGCGAAATCCAGCCCCAGATTGCCGAGCATGCGCACCAGCGTCGCCGTCGGCACGCCGAGGCGATGCGCCTCCCAGATCAGATAGCCCGAGAGCCCCTTGGCGAAGAGCGTGCCCGCGCCGGGAATGAGGTTCAGCGCCGCATCGGCGCCCATGCGGATATTGGTTCCGGGGATGCGAAAGGCCGTGTCGAGCAGGCGCGCCAGCGCGGCCAGCCGGGCGCGGGTCGCGGCGATGTCGCCGCCTGCAAAGCGCCGAGCCTCGTCGAAGGCGGGGTGGCTATAGGCTGCGTTGAAGCGGGAGGTCATGGCTGATCTTCCAGATGCGCCGCGTCCGTCACCGAGGGCGTGGCTTAGGTGGAAGAGTCCGACATCGCGGCAGGGATAAAATTCTGCCGCCAGAGGGGCCCGGACCCGGCTCCTCATGAGATCGCGATGATGATCGGAAAATTCAAGATGCGGGCCGGCTTGGCCTGACCCCGCAGGTGGGGCCTCTGGCCCCAATCTGGTGTTTCAACCGCCGCCTCTTGGCGACGGGCATGCCGGGAATCGTCTTCCAGTCCGTCACAGATCGTAGAGATTCGCAGTGGCTCGGGAGGCGTCGCCGCCGATCGGCCTCCCGTCTGGGAGGCTTATCAAGCGGTCTTGAGGTTCACCGCCGAGGACTTGCCGGTCTTGCGGTCGGCCTCGAGATCGTAGCTGATCTTCTGACCTTCGTTCAGGCCGCGCATGCCCGAGCGCTCGACCGCGCTGATATGCACGAAGACATCGCTGCCGCCCTGATCGGGGGTGATGAATCCGTAGCCCTTGGTTTCATTGAACCATTTCACGGTACCCGTGCTCACGTTCTGTTCCTTCAGTCTCTGTTCAGGTCGGCACATGCCGGCCCGGAACGCAGTGTGATGGCATTCCGCTCCGGTTGCAACGACGCACCGCAACACGGCCGCAAGGCGGGCCTTGCGAGCGATGCCGCAGGCGCAAGGCCGCTCCCGGACAGCAGGCCTTGCCCGAAGCGCGCGGCTCCCGCATGAACGGCGCGAAACTCGTTTCCTGAAGAGGCCAGTCCCATGACGCAGTATGTGATCGAACCGCCGGCCGTCACCGCGGTGCCCGTCGCCGGGGGCGGCCTGTTCCCGGTCCGGCGCGTCTTCTGCGTCGGCCGCAACTATGCCGAACACACCCGCGAAATGGGCGGCGACCCCGACCGCGAGGAGCCGTTCTTCTTCATGAAGCCGGCCGATGCGCTGGTGATCAACGGGGCCGACATCCCCTATCCGGTCAAGACCGGCGACTTCCACCACGAGATGGAGCTGGTCGTCGCCATCGGAACGGGGGGCAAGGACATTTCGGAGGCCGAGGCGCTCAGCCATGTCTTCGGCTATGCGGCCGGGCTCGACATGACGCGGCGCGATCTGCAGGGCGCCGCCAAGAAGGCCGGCCGGCCCTGGGACATGGGCAAGGGTTTTGACCAGTCCGGCCCGGTCGGCGAGATCGCGCCCGCCAGCAAGATCGGCCATCCCGCCGCCGGCAAGATCGAACTCGTGGTCAACGGCGCGCCGCGGCAGAGTTCCGACCTCTCCAAGCAGATCTGGAACGTTCAGGAGACGATTTCGTACCTGTCGGGCCTCGTCGAGCTGAAGGCCGGCGACCTGATCTTCACCGGCACGCCCGAGGGCGTCGCGGCGGTTGTCTCGGGCGATACGCTCGAAGGCGAGATCGCCGGCGTCGGCACGGTGCGCACGCGGATCGTCTGACACCCCCGTCTTTGCGAGGAGGCGAAGCCGACGAAGCAATCCAGCGTCTCGCATGACGCCCTCTGGATTGCTTCGCTACGCTCGCAATGACGTTTTCTGGCTGAATTTCTGCAAGGATTACGTTCCATGACCCTCACCGCCTCCGCCAACGGCGTCTTCCCGATCGCGCCGACGCCGTTCAACCCGGACGGGACGCTCGACCAGGCCTCGACCGACCGGCTGTTCTCCTTCTATGACGGCATCGGCGCGGACGGCACGACCGTGCTCGGCATCATGGGCGAGGCGCCCAAGCTCGAGCCGGAGGAATCGCTCGGGATCGTCAGAAGCGCCGTGAGGAACATGCCGGGCAAGCCCGTGATCGTCGGCGTCTCTGCCCCGGGCTTCGCCGCCATGCGCTCGCTGGCGCGCCAGTCGATGGAGCTCGGCGCGGCCGCCGTGATGATCGCGCCGCCGCCCTCTCTGCGCACCGACGACCAGATCACCGGCTATTACGCGCAGGCGGTCGAGGCGATCGGCAGCGACATACCCTTCGTCATCCAGGACTACCCGCTGACGCTGCAGGTGGTGATGACGCCCGCCGTCATCCGCAAGATCGTCATGGACCATGCGTCCTGCGTGATGCTGAAGCACGAGGACTGGCCGGGGCTGGAGAAGATCTCGACGCTGCGCAAGTTCCAGAAGGAGGGCTCGCTGCGCGAACTCTCGATCCTGACCGGCAATGGCGGGCTCTTCCTCGATTTCGAGATGGAGCGCGGCGCGGACGGCGCGATGACAGGCTACGCCTTCCCGGAACTGCTCATCGATGTGGTGAGGCTGCAGAAGGCCGGCGAGCGCGATGCGGCCCATGACATCTTCGACGCCCACCTGCCGCTGCTGCGCTACGAGCAGCAGCAGGGCGCGGGGCTGGCCGTGCGCAAATACACCATGATGAAGCGCGGCATTCTCGCAAGCGACGCCCAGCGCAAGCCGGGCTCGGCGATCAGCGTGGCGGCAAAGGCCGAGGTGGATTACCTGCTGGCGCGGGTGGCTAAGGTGGACAATCGGGCCGCCGTCTGACGCTTTTTGCCGTCATGCTCGGGCTTGTCCCGAGCATCCATGTCTTGGGCATAACGCTCAGCGACGGAAGACGTGGATGGTCGGCACAAGGCCGACCATGACGGCTAAAGTCGCCTCAATGCGTATGCGCGCCCGGCTGCGCCGCCCTTGCTCCCACCGCCTCGACCTTGAACTCGACCTCGACGGAGCCGGCCTTCTCGAAGGTCAGCGTGCCTTTCAGCCGCTCGTCCTGCTTCAGCGGCTGCTTCAACTCCATGAACATGATGTGGAAGCCGCCGGGCTTGAGCTCGATCTTGCCGCCGGGAGGAACCACGATGCCGGCCTCGAGCGGGCGCATCGTCATGACGCCGTTCGTCACAGCCATCTCATGGACCTCGACGCGGCCCGCGACCGAAGCCGAGACCGAGACCAGCCGGTCGGCTTCCGCGCCCGTATTCTCGATCGAGAGATAGCCGCCGCCGACCTTGGCGCCGGCCGGCGTGGCGCGCGACCAGGGGTGGCTGATCTTGAGCGCGCCGACCCTGTAGTCATGGGCGAACGCGCCTTGAGCCAGCGAAAAGGCGCTGGTCGCGGTCAGGGCTATGGCGGCGAGATAATGCGTGAGCGTGTTCATGGGACATCCTGAAAGACTGCGGCGGCCGCGCGGAGGCTGGCTGCCATGAGCGGATCGGGCCTTTGGGGCCGCGCGATCCGGAGCAAAGGGCTGGTGGTCTCAGATGTCCGTGCGCGGCGGTGCATGCGAGGGCGGCAGCCGCCAGGCCGGCGTCGCGAGGATGCCGGCGGGGATGGCGGCGGCAAGGGCGAAGGGCCTCGCTTGCCGGGTAATCGCTGCGATCTCCGGCGCGGGCGGGGCGGCCAGCACAGGATTGACCGGGCAGCCCTTGCAATGGCTGGCCTCGCCGGCCGGCGCGGGCGCGTCCGGCAGCGGCGTGGACAGGCCCGAGCAGAGCTTCGCGTCATCGAGCGCCGCATGGGCGGGAGCAGGCGCGAGGCCGGCCGCCAGCACCGCCAGCGCATAAGCGACCGCGAGCCAGGCTCCGAGCAGGGAGCGGCGCAGATGCGGGAGGATGGGGCTGCCGGCCGACATGCGGGGCAGATGCCGCCGCATGAGGCCCGTCGTCAAGCTGCGCGTCGTCGCAGGCGGCGGAACGAGCGTCAGGCGGTCACGCCGCCCGGCTCGAAGCGTGCCGACCGCTTCAACCCGATCACCTCCAGCTCCGTCACCACCGCGACCGCCGCGGCCTGGCCCAGCACGAAGGCGATGCCGAGCCCGTTCGGCTGGAACCAGCCCGTCAGCAGGATGGCGAGGCTATCGACGATCCAGACGAGGTTGACGCCGATCACGGCGTAGACGGCGAGACGCGGCAGGGTTCCACGCGAGGCGAGAAAGGCGAGCAGCGCGGCGCAGGGCAGGAGCAGGAGCCCGGCCCCGCGCAGGAAAGCGGCCGGGAAGCCGAGCGGGTCGGCAAGCGCTTCCGCTGCGAAGGCGAGGAGAAGGCCCATGCCGGCGCAGGCGGCGGCGTCGAGGGCGAGCGCGTTCTTCAGGAAGCGCGAGGACTGGATCATGGACATAAGTGGTCTCCCTTGCTGCGGCCGCCGCGCCTAGTGCCCGGCTGGCCGTGGTCGATGGAGACGATGCTGACGCAAACCGGACGGGGCCGCGATTAAGCGGGAGGTAATTGAACGCCGCCGCCAGAGCCGGCTAGGGTCTCGTCATGAACAGACACACACCCCCGCCCGTCGGCGCCCTGATCCGCGACTGGCGGCAGTTGCGCCGGCTCTCCCAGCTCGATCTCGCGCTCGACGCCGAAATCTCCCAGAAGCATCTCAGCTTCATCGAAAGCGGCCGCTCGCAGCCTAGCCGCGACATGGTCCTGCTGCTGGCGGCGACGCTCTCCGTGCCGCTGCGCGAGCGCAACGCGCTGCTGCTGGCGGCCGGTTTCGCGCCCGTCTATGGCGAGCGCGGCCTGGACGATCCCAGCCTGGCCACGGCGCGCGCCGCGATCGACCTGGTGCTGAAGGGCCACGAGCCCTACCCGGCGCTGGCGGTCGACCGGCACTGGACGCTGCTGGCGGCCAATGCCGCCGTGCCGCCTCTGCTTGGGCTGGCGAGCGACCCCGAACTGCTGCGCGGGCCGGTCAACGTGCTGCGGCTCAGCCTCCATCCGGGCGGGCTCGCCCCCGCGATCGTCAATCTCTCCGAATGGCGACATCACATCCTGGCGCGGCTGCGCCAGCAGATCCGGGCCACCGCCGATCCGGTGCTGGCGGCGCTGCTGGAGGAACTGACGGCCTATGCCGCGCCCCCGACGCCAGCCACCCGCAAGGGCAAGCATATCGAGCCCGAGCCGGAGCCCGGCATCGTCGTGCCGCTGCAGTTGCGGCTCGGCGAGGCGGTGCTCTCGTTCTTCTCGACGACGACGGTGTTCGGCACGCCGGTCGACATCACTTTGTCGGAGCTGGCGATCGAGGCGTTCTTCCCGGCCGACGAGGCGACGCGGGTCGCGCTCGGCGGACGGGGCTGAGGCGGTTCGCGCCAGCGGCCTTTGACCGTAACCTTGCCGTCTCTGCGAGCGCAGCGAAGCAATCCAGCGTCTCGCTCTGCGTCCCCCTGGATTGCTTCGCTTCGCTCGCAAAGACGGTGCGAGCTTTGACCGGTCAGCTCCCAGGCCGCTGGTATCAGGGCGCAATCTTGCCGAAGGCGAAGAACTGCGTCTCGCCCGAGGAATCGTCGACGCCGTCATTGTCGGTGACGACGAAGAGGTTGCCCGCGCTGTCGACCGCCATGCCCTCGACCTTGTCGAGCCCGTAGCCGCCGAGCTTCGTCAGGTCCGGCGTCAGGTCGCGCAGCAGCTTTTTTTCAACCGTCGGGATGGTTGCCGTCCCGATCGCCGCCGGCGTCAGGCCCTTGACCGAGAACGTCGCGAGCGTCTTCACGGCGGCCGCGCCAAAGCGGTTGTCGCGCTCGATCACGGCGAATCGGTCGTCGCCAAGCGCGGTCAGTTCCGACAGGCCCATCCAGGCTCCGGCGGACGGCGCGCTCAGCGGGTAGTGCAGTACGCCCCAGCTCTTCGTCGCCGGCTTGTAGGACAAAAGCTTCGCCTTGCCCTTCGGATCGTCCTTCCATTCGCGCTGGACCGCGAGCCAGACCGTCTCGTCGGCGCCTTGCCCCGTCAGCGCGACGCCCTCTAGGCCAAAACGGGTCGCCTGCGCGGCCAGCGCCTCGGGAAGGGCGATCTCCTCCTCGACCGCGCCTGCCGCCGAGATGCGCAGCAAGAGGTTTTGCGTCGGCTTGTCCTTGTGTTCGGGATTGCCTTCCGAGGCGAGCCAGAAGCCGCCGCCGGGCCGGGTGGCGACGCCTTCCAGATCGAAGGCCGCGGGCTTGCCGTCCTTCGTCACGGTCAGCGCCCCGGTGATCCGGGCCGGCATTTGCGTGGCGTCGATCTCGAGAATGCGCGAGGGCTCATAGGCGCTGTCGGTGACGGCGAAGAGCCGGCCGGGCGTCGTCGCATGGGCTGAAAGCCCCGAGAGCGCGCCCCAGCCAAGCGGTGCGCCGTCGATATCGGCAGAGACGATGGTGGGATAGACGGCCGGCGCTTCGCTGCGCTGGTAGAGCGTCACCACGGAACGCGGCCCGTCCTTCGCGACCAGATCGGCCTCCGAGGCGGTGACGAAGAGATTGCGCTGCGGAATCGCCACCAGTCCCTCCGGCGCGATGCCGCCCGCCAGCGCCTGCAGATAGCGCGGCGCGCGGCCCGGCCCCTCATCGCGATAGACCAGCACCAGCGAGGCGCGCTCCAGCCCGACGAAGATCAGGTTGTCCGCGCCAAAGCGCGCGACCTCAATGCCTTCCGGCTCGCTGCCCTTGGCGGCCGAGCGGCGCTCGGGATAATGCCCGAGCCGCATGGCGATATGGTCGGTCGCAGCGCCTGAATCGAACTCGACCGCGCCGTCCTTGCGGAAGATGGTGAAGCCGCGCGAGCCGCCCTTCCAGTCGCCTTCATTGGCGGTGACGAAGCGGTCATTGTCGAGCCAGCGCACCGAATCGGGCTCGCGGACGACGCCCTTGAGCTCTTCGACGGGGTTGATCCGGCCGTCGCGGGTCTTGTCTACCCCCTTGAGATCGACGCTGCCGGCGGAAAAATGCCCCGTGACCTTGCCGGTCTTCGTGTCGATCAGGGCGATGTGGTTGTTTTCCTGCAGCGTCACCACGGCGAGGCCATCGGCGTTGACGTCGACGAATTCGGGCTCCGGATCGGTCGGCTCGACCGTGGCCAGGCCCGTCAGATCGACGATCTGGCGCGAGGCGCAGTCGGCCTGACCGTCCTTCACGCCGATCAGCGTCAGGTTCCCGGCGGGGAGTTGCGGCAGCGCGCCCTTGTTGAGCTTCTCGTCGCGCTCGTTCTCGATGACGATCACGAGCCTGCTCTTGTCCTTGCTCAGTGTGATCGAATCCGGCTGGCCGCCGAGATCGCAGGTGGCGACCACCTGCTTCGTCGCGAGGTCGATGGTGGCGAGATGGCCGGCGGGCTGCTTGAAATCGTCGCCAGAGGTGACGACCGCGACGAAGACGCGCTGACCCAGAATGACCAGCGACGTCGTCTCGCCACCGGCCGGCACGAAGCCGGCGGGCTTGGGCGCGGCGGCGTCGGAAATGTCGATCAGGCCGACGCCCTTCTGTTCGCCGTCGGTGTAGGCGAGCAGCGTGCCGGCCTCGTTGGCACTGATGATCTCGGCGACGGATTTCGTCTTCGGATCGCGGCCCGCCGGCAGGTTCAGCGGCACGGAGAAGGTGCCGATCCGGTTGAACATCGGCTCGGCTAGGGCCGTTCCGGTCAGCAACACGCAGGCGAGGCCGGCGAGCATGAAGGGCTTGCGCATGGGACACTCCCGAACCGCCGATGGCCGGCGTCAAGCCTGTTCGGCTAGACAGCCTGCGTGACGGTTATGAGACAGGCTGCGCCCGGGCTGCCCCGTCGTCAACGATGTCAGGCGCTGATATCGACGGCCTGACCCTGCCCTGCCGGCAGCGACGCCTTCAACTGTTCGGCGCTCTGCTGGAGCAGTTCGACGATGGCCTGTTCGGCCCCGGCCTGCTGGCGCACGATCTCGGTCTGCAGCGCCTGCCGCGTCGAGGCGGCCTGCGAAGCCGCGAAACCCTGTGCGATGGCGACTGAATCACTCATGACGGCGCTCCCTACCCGACAGAGTTGCCGGGCAAACTCTTGCCAAATCCTGAATCGGCCGGCTGGTCTGCGTCAGTTCTGGATGATGGAGGGGACGCCGCGCGGCATTGGCGGGTCGCGGCCGGGCTCGGGCGTCGCGTTGCGCTGGGCCTGCTCGGCCCGGCCGCCGCGCAGCGAGCCGTCGGCGCGGGGAGTCTCGGCTCCGGCGCGGCCGGCCTCGGCCGGGTTGGGCGCGAGCGGCACGCCCGGCGCGCGCTGGCGGGGCTGGCCGGGAACGGGTTCCGTCTGGGCGAGGCGGGCAGCCGGCAGGGCCATGGCGGCGGGGGCAGCCAGCAGGCCGGCCAGGACGAGTGAAAAGCCAATCGAACGACGCGGTCGCATGACGGGATCTCCTCGTGTGCCTCACCCAGCGCGCAGGCGCTTCCTCTTTCAAGAACCGCCGGATTCGCGCGCCGGTTCCATGGCGCATGAAAAAGGGCCGCCTGGCGGCGGCCCTTCCGATCTCCTCCCGCGATGTTACTGCGCGTTCTGGCCAGTCAGCAGCGGCGTGATCCGGCGCAGCGTCACGCGCCGGTTCTCGCGTGCTGCGTCCTGGGTCTCCACCTTGAGATACTGCTCGCCATAGCCTTGAGTCGTCAGGTTCTCCGGCGGCACGCCGAAGTCCCGCGATAGCACCTGCGCGACCGACTGGGCCCGGCGATCCGACAGCGACAGGTTGTCGATGTCGGAGCCGACGGCGTCGGTGTGGCCCTCGACGAGGAAGACCTCGTTGGGCGCGGCCTGCAGCGCCTGCCGGATCGACTGGGCGATGACCTCGAGACGCTGCGCCTGCGCGGGCGCGACCTCCCAGGAGGCCGTCTCGAAGGTGACGCTGTCGATGTCGATCGAACGCATGCGGGCGCGCAGATCGGGCGAATAGCGCACCTCGTCGAGCGTATAGCGGCGCGGCAGCGGCCCGATCGGCGGGGCGGTGATCGTCTCGTAGATCACGCGCTGATCGGCCGATTCGGCATCGACGATGTAGCGTTCGCGCGGGATCCGCAAAGCGGGCCGCTCCAGCACGACGATCTCGTCGGAGAAGCGCTGGTTGGGCCGGTCGCGGCGGGTGTTGTCGATGATGACGAACTCCTCCCCGCCGCGGATCTGGCGGGTGCGCCGGATCAGGCGGCCCTCCGCATCCGTGATGGTGACGATGCGTGTGCCGTCGGGCCGGTCGAAGACGGTGCGGGTTTCCTCGCCCCGGCGCTCGACGCGCTGGTCGATGCCGAGGTCGCGGAAGCGCTGCGTCTCGTCGCGACGGATGATGACGCGGTCGTCGTCGCGGATGATGGTGCGGCCGGGCTCGCGGATGATGGTGACGTCGCCCTCGCGACGCTCCTCGCGCCGGCTTCTGACGTCGTCGAGCCTGTCCGCGCCTTGCGTCGCCATGATGCCGCCGATGACGCCGGCGCCAAAGCCGATCGCGGCCGCGCCGCCGGGCGAGATGCCGCCGCGACGGCCCTGACGGTCAGGCGCGGGCGCGGGCGGCTGGCCCGGAGCGGGCGGGGCGGCCTGCGGAGCCACGGGCGGCGCGGCTTGCGGCGCGACCTGGCCGGGCTGGGGCGCAGGCGGCGCGCCCGGGGCGCGATTGGCCGGCGGCACGGGAGCGGTCTGCGGGGCAGCGGCTGGCGGCGCGACAGCCGGAGGAGGCGCGGCCGGAGCCGGAGCGGCCTGCGGAGCAGGAGCGGCCGGAGCCGGAGCACTGCGCTGTGCCGGCGCGGCGGGAGCAGGCGAAGCGGGCGCTGGCGCGGCTGTGGGCGGGACTGCCTGCGGCGCGGGCGCGGTGCGCTGGGCCGGAGCCGCCGGAGGCGCGACCGGAGCCGGCCGTGCGGCAGGAGCCTCGGCCGGGGCGGCGGGCGGACGCGGCGCGGCCGGGCGGGCCGGCGCATCGGGGGCGGCCACAGGCGGCGCGGCGCGGGGTGTCGGACGCTCGCCACCCTCCTGGCGGTCACCGCGACCCGGACGCTCGGCTCCAGCCGGACGCTCGCCGCGCTCGGGACGTTCGGCTCCCGCGGGACGCTCGGGGCGCGCCTCGCCGGGCGCACGCGGCGCAGCCGGAGGACGGGGGCGCTGCGGACGCTCGCCATCCTCGGCCGGAGCCGGGGCCTGCGCGGTCTGGAACGTCGAGGGAGCGGCGAAGCCGCCCTGCGAGAGCGTCAGCGCGGGCAGCACCGTGCCGAGCAGCAGCCAGGTTTTTGCGCGCGTCCATGTGTCGTTGTTCAAGATGAAAATCCGTTTTCCGTTTCACTGGCGGGCATCAGCGCGCCGGGGCGCTGAACCCGTGGTGAACCGAAAACGGCCGAAATCGGGCGATGTTCCGCCTGCCGCGACCGATCTGCCGCCGCGCCGTCGTCTGGAACCCGCCCTTGCGCCTGTGACGCAGGGAACAGCGAGCGCTTCGCTGTCCCCCTAAACGCCCTTCCGACGCCGCGACGCCCATTCCGGGACGCCGGGCAGTTGAAGGACCAATCGATATGTATGCTCTCACGACCGACCAAAGCTGCGCAGGCTGCGCCAGAACAGAACGGCAGAAATGCAAGGTCAGGCCCAGTGTGCGCCACCTTGCCCCGGACTTCCGCGATGCGGGCCTGGTGCAACAGCCGCGCTCGTCCTGGTTCGCCCGCCTCAGGACCGGCATCGCGGCCCTGCTCGCGGCGGACGCCCGGCAGCGCAGGAACCGGCGCAACGCCTCCGAGCTGTCGCGCCTCGACGACCGCACGCTCAGGGATATCGGCCTGACCCGCTTCGATATCGAGCAGGCGATCACCCGCTCACGACAGAGCGATCTCTAAACGGGCCCGCGCCTGTTCCACCAGAACCGTATAAAAGGTCTCAAGACAGATGTTATCCCACGATCATCACGGCAACGCGCTCTCCGGCGCGAGCCATTCGACCGCCGAAGCGTATTCGCAGGCGGTTTCGCTTTTCGCCCTCTATTCCGGAGATCCCGTCGGGGCCGCCGATGCGGTCATTCGCGAGCAGCCCGACTGCGTCATGGCGCACGCGCTCCAGGCCTGGCTCTATCTGCTCGGCACCGATCCGGCCGGCATCCCGGTCGCGCGGCACACGATCGAGCAGGCGAAAGCGTTGCCCGCGACGGAGCGCGAGCGCGGGCATCTCGCCGCACTCTCCCATCTCGCGGAAGGCCGCTGGTACGACGCGTCGCGCGTCATCGAGGATGTCGCGATCGAGAATCCGCGCGACCTGCTCGCCCTGATCGCAGGCCACCAGCTCGACTTCTTCACCGGCAACGCCCGCCTGCTCCGGAATCGCATCGCGCGGGCCCTGCCGGCCTGGTCTCCGGACATGGCCTCGCACCATGCCCTGCTCGGCATGCACGCCTTCGGGCTGGAGGAGAACGGCGAGTATGCGCTGGCCGAAAAGCAGGGCCGCGCCGCGCTCGAGGCTGCTCCGACAGATGGCTGGGCAAGGCACGCCGTCGCCCATGTCATGGAGATGCAGGGACGCCATGACGAAGGCATCGCCTTCATGCGCGACGACATGCCGAACTGGACCCAGGGCAGTTTCCTTGCCGTCCACAACTGGTGGCATCTGGCGCTCTACCATCTCGAACTCGGCCAGATCGAGGAGGTGCTCGCTCTGATCGATGGCCCGATCACGGGCGGCGCACAGCCCCTGATGCTTGAGCTGGTCGATGCGTCGGCCATGCTGTGGCGGCTGCATCTGCGCGGGGTCGATCTCGGCGACCGCTGGGAGAGGCTGGTGGCGCGCTATCAGGCAGCCTGGTCGCCGGGGCTTTACGCCTTCAACGACCTGCACGCCCTGATGGCGTTCATCGGCGCGGGCCGGCGCGATCTGGCCGAGACTGTGCTTGCGATGCAGCCGATCGCGGCGGTCTCGGCCGGTGACAATGCGGCCTTCAGCCAGGATGTCGGCTACCCGCTGATGCGCGCCTTCAAGGCCTTTGGCGAGGGCCGTTATCGCGAAGCCGTCGGCCTGATCCGCCCCGTGCGCCACATCACGGCGCGCTTCGGCGGCAGCAACGCACAGCGCGACGTGATCGAGCTGACGCTGATCGAAGCCGCGCTGCGGGCCGCCGACGAGCCACTGGCCCGGGCGCTCGCCGGCGAACGCCTCGTCGCCAAGCATGAGAGCCCGCTGGCACGGCTATTCGCCCAGCGCGCCGGGCTTGCGATCTCCGCAGCGGCAGCCTGCTGACCGGCGGCAGGGATCACGTCGCCTTGGCCGCCGCGCCAGGTCTCGCAAGGGACTTGGCGCGGCTGTCGTCTTCCCGGTCTCAGAGCCCCGCCTGGCCCTTCACATAGGCGGCGATCTCGTCATGGCGGGCGAACCAGACCGAGCCTCGCGCCTTGGCGTGGGCGATCAGCTTTTCGAGGATCCAGAAGCGCGAGCGGTAGGTGATGATATGCGGGTGCATGGTCAGCAGAAAGAGCCCGCCGGCCTCGTAAGCCCCGTCGAATTCGCGCCGGAAGATGTCGAAGACGGTCTCGGGCGCGGTGTAGGGCCGCAGCGCCTGAAAGCGGTTCATGTTGAAATAGACCGCGTCGTCACGGATCCATTCGACCGGCAGCTCGACCATGCCGGTCGGCTCGCCCTTGTCGATCAGCTCGTAGGGGTCGTCATCGGCGAAGAGCGAGGAATCGTAGAGCAGGCCGAGTTCGCGCTGGATCGCCAGCGTGACTTCGGAAAAATCCCAGGACGGGGTGCGCATGCCGACGGGCCGAATGCCGGTGATCGTCTCCAGCGTGTCGGCCGAACGCAGATGCAGCTCGCGCTCGTTCTCCGGAGGGACGGCGGTGTTGACCTCGTGAATCCAGCCATGCAGCCCGATTTCGTGGCCCTCCGCGATGACGCGGCGCTGCTCGTCGGGATGCAGGAGCGCGGCCACCGCCGGCACGAAGAAGCTCGCTTTGATGTCCTCGCGCTTCAGCATGTCGAGGATGCGCGGCACGCCGACGCGGGTGCCATACTGGCCCCATGAGAGGCGGCCGACCGACTTGCCGCCATCGCGCAATTCGTTGGTCTCGTGGTCGGCGTCGAAGGAGAGCGCCACCGCGCAGCGCGCGCCACCCGGCCAGCTTGCCGGTTTGAGGCTGCGGCCGGCGCGGACGCGGTCGACCTTCGCGCGCCAGGTGTCCTCCGACCATTGCCAGGGTTCGAGCGGGGTATCGGTCATGGTCGTCGCCTCTGCGTCGGAGTGCCTTGCGCTCAGCAAAGCATGTCCGCGCCCGTCAAGGCGACAAAGCGGCGGTTGCGCCGCCGCGCATTCCCGCCGGGCCGCCATGCGCGCCCGGCAGAATGGAGCAAGATTGAATGCCCGATATTTTTACCCGGAAACACGCTGTCATCCCGGGCGACCGAAGCTCGTCCCGGGATCCATCCTAAAGCAGAGACGACGCTCTATGATGGATCCCGGAGCTGCGCAGCTTCGCCGCTTGTCCGGGATGACGGGAGTGTTTCCAAGTCGATCTACAAGCTCAGCTCAGCGGCGCGTATTTCACCGCGCAGCCATAGGCCCGGGTCGCGGCTTCGGAAACCGGTTTGCCGGCCTTCAGCTCCGCGACCGCCTGCCGGACATAGCTCTTGGCGCCGGTGAGGCTCGCCGCGCTGGCCGAGGGCTTGTCGTCGATCGCGCCCATATAGGCGAGCGTGCCCTTGGGATCGACGATGTACATGTGCGGCGTGGTGGTCGCGCCATAGGCGCGGGCGACCTTGCTGTCGGGGTCGAGCAGGATCGCGGCAGGCGCGGCGTCGCGCTTGGCGCTGAGTTCCTTGGCGGTGGCCGGATCGACATGGCCCTGCTCGCCGACGGGCGAGGAGATCACCGAGAGCCAGACGATGCCCTCTTTGGCCATGTCCTTCTGCAGCGTCTGCATGGTGGCGCTATTGTAGTGCTTCCGGACATAGGGGCAGTCATGGTTGGTCCATTCCAGGATCACGGTCTTGCCCGCGAACTCGGAGAGGCTGCGCGTCTTGCCGTCGGCGTCGACCGCCTGGAAGGCGGGCGCGGGCGCGCCGACCTTTGCCGCGCTCTGGGCGAAGGCGGAGCCGGGGGCGAGAACGAGGCCCGCGCAGGCGAGGCCGGCAAGAACACTCTTTCGGGTCAGGCCTGATGTCATGGTCAGTCTCCTTCGTGAGAGTAGAGGTGGGTGAACGGGGTCAGGGCCGGCTGGCGGCCGTCTTCACGTCACGACCGGCCGCGCGGGCGGCGGCGGTGACCAGCATGTCCGCGGTGAGAAGCTGCGGCAGGATCTCCGCCTGCCCGCCTTTCACGGCCGGATAGAACAGATAGAGCGGCACGCCGGCCCGGCCTTGTTCGGCAAGGGCCTGGGCGATCTGGCTGTTGCGGTTGGTCCAGTCGGCCTTGAGATAAACCACCTTGTTGGCCGCGAAGGCGTCCCTGACCTCCTGCCGCGAGAGCGCGACGCGCTCATTGGCGAGGCAGGTGATGCACCAGGCGGCGGTGAAATTGACGAAGACCGGCTTGCCCTCCGCCTGCAGGGCGGCGACGCGCTCGGGCGTCCAGACTTGCGTCTCTCCGGCATTGGCCTGTGTCGTCGCCTCGGGCACGGCGCTCTGGAGCACGAACCAGCCGGCCCCGAGCGCGACCAGAACCGCGAGCGCCGACGTGACGAGGCGGCCGCGCCCGCCGCGCGAGACGCCCACAAGCCAGACGATGAAGCCCGCCGCCAGCACCGCGACCAAAGCCGCCAGCACGCCGCCGGGACCGGCCTGCACCGAGGCGACCCAGATCAGCCAGATCGCGGTGGCGAACATCGGGAAGGCGAAAGCCTGCTTCAGCACCAGCATCCAGCGGCCGGGCTTCGGCAACAGCCGCAGCAGGCCAGGCGCAAAGGAGAGCGCCACGACGGGCAGGGCAAAGCCAAGCGCCAGCGACAGGAAGACGGACAGGCCCAGCGCAGGCGGCTGCGTGACCGCATAGCCGACCGCCGCGCCCATGAAGGGCGCTGTGCAGGGCGTTGCGACGACGACGGCGAGCGCGCCTGTCATGAACGCGCCGATGCGCCCGCCCCGGCTGGCGAGATCGCTGCCGACGCCAGCGACGGAGGTTCCGACCTCGAAGGCCCCGAGCAGGTTGAAGCCGATCAGCGTCATGACGACGGCGAGCGCGATGACCAGCGGGGGCGACTGCAACTGGAAGCCCCAGCCGACCGAGGAACCGAGCGCCGCAAAGCCGATGACGAGCCCGGCCAGCGCCATGAACGTGACGACGACGCCCGCCAGAAAGAGCAGTCCCTGCTCGCGCACCTCGGCGCGGCTGGCCTGCGCCAGTTGCGCGAAGCCGAGCGCCTTGATGAACAGGACCGGCAGCACGCAGGGCATCAGATTGAGGATCAGCCCGCCGAGAAAGGCGAAGCCGAGCGCGGCCCACAATGTCAGGTCCGCGCCTTCGACCGGCAGCGGCATACGCAGCGTCGCAGCCGGCGGGGGGGCGGGCGTCGCCGCTTGCGCCAGCAGCGCCGGCTCGGCCTCGGCGGTGACGAGAAGCGCGCGCGCCGTCCCGTCTTCGCGCCAGGTCAGGACGCCGGTCAGCGCCGTCTGCTGCAGCTTGAAGGCGCTGGAGCGGGAAAGCTGCAGGCTCGCGCCCTGTCCCGAGGCGGTCACAGGCTGCGGCGCGGCATGGTCGATCAGCGTGTCGGAATAGGGGAAGAAGCGCAGTTCGCTCGCAGCCGCACTGACGCCGGGCAAAGACAGGGCGAGCGCCTCGCCATCGGCCTTCAGCGAGGCGGTGAAACCGGCCGGCTTCGGCAGTGCGGCGAGTGTCGCATCGATGCGCGATTGCGCCGCATCATCGACGATGGCGGCGGCCGCAACCGGCAGATCGAGCGTGAACGCGCCCTCCTCCGGAATGCAGATTTTCTCGCAGACCAGCCAGGTCACATTGGCCTTGAGCGTGACCGTTTCGCCGGGTCTCGCGCTGGCCGGAACCGAAATCTCGACCGGCAGGAGAACCGTGCCCTCGAAGCCGAAATTGACCAGCGGCTCGACGGGCAGCGCCTTCGGCGCAGGCCACTGGATCTCGCCGGCGCCCACTCCCGCCGGCAGCGCCCAGTCGATCTTCGTCGCCTCGCCGGAATCGCCGGGGTTGCGCCAATAGGTGTGCCAGCCGGGCGCGATCTTCTGCGCCAGCGCGACGTGGAAACGCTCTCCGGGAGAAACCGCATCGCGGGACGACAGAAGCGTGGCCGAGACGCGCGGCGAAGTCACGGCGGCCGATTCCGCAGCCAGAGCGAGGCCGGGAGCCAGAAGGCCGAGCGCCAGCAGCGCGCCGGCCAGCAGAGAAAGTCGCGCGGTCGAAGCCATGGGCTGGATCGTCACTCCGTACAATTCATCGTCCAGATGCCCGAAATCTGCGTTCAACGCCAATGACAAGCGGGTGATGCCCGGCAAAGGCGGTCATTTTCGGGCAGTCTCGCAACCGCCGCGCCGCGCCATGATGTCGCCCCTTGGCTCCCGTTCAAGTGCCGCCCCGACTTTCTAAAATCGCGAGCCTGCCGATGTCCCATGCGCAAACCGTCCTCGTCCCCAACCATGTCGCCGTCGTCACGGGAGGGGCGTCCGGCATCGGTTTTGCCGCCGCGCGCGCTTTTGCCGGGCTCGGCATGAAAGTCGCCGTCGCCGACCGCGACGCCGACGGGCTGAAGGCGGCGGGACAGGTCCTGGCGACGCTGGTCGGCGCGGAGAATGTGCTCGCCCTGCCGACGGACGTGGCCAAGCGCGAGGACATCGTTGCGCTGCACGAGCAGGTGATCGCCCGGTTCGGGGCGGTGCATCTGCTGATGAACAATGCCGGCATGCAGCCGGGCAGCGCGATGTTCGGCCCGCACGAAAACTGGGAGCGGATCATGGCCGTCAATCTCGGCGGTATCGTCCACGGCACGCAGGTCTTCGCGCCCGGCATGGTCGCCTCGGGCCAGCCGGGGCTGATCGTCAACACCGGCTCGAAGCAGGGCATCACCACCCCGCCGGGCGACCCGGCCTACAATGTCTCGAAAGCGGGCGCGAAGGCCTTTACGGAGGCCCTGCAGCACGAATTGCGCGGGATGGAGGGCTGCCGGATTTCAGCCCATCTGCTGATTCCCGGCTTCGTCTACACGCCGCTGACGGCGAAGGGGCGGACCGAAAAGCCCGCCGGAGCCTGGACGCCGGAGCAGACGGTCGATTTCATGCTCGACAGCCTGAAACGCGGCGACTTCTACATCCTCTGCCCCGACAACGACACACCGCGTACGCTCGACGAGAAGCGCATGGCATGGGCGATGGGCGACATCATCGAGAACCGCCCGCCGCTCTCGCGCTGGCATGCGGCTCATGGCGAGGGGTTCAAGGCGTTTGTGGAGGGGCGGTGATCAACCCGCTGTCATTCCGGGGCGCGGCAAAGCCGCGAACCCGGAACCCATGACGGGGTTCTTTTCCGTCATGGTCGGGCTTGTCCCGACCATCCACGTCTTCCGCTGTCGCGTTCTGTGACCAAGACGTGGATGCTCGCCACAGGGACGAGCATGACGGTTGAGGCTCACCCGGTCGTGGGTTCCGGGTTCGACCCTTTCGGGTCGCCCCGGAATGACAGACGTCAAATCGCAGCCCCGTCCGTCACCGTGTCCGCGCCGAGCCCGAGCCGCACCGCCCGCACGATCTCGGCCTCGGCCGCGCCGCCGCGCTTGCGCGGGCGCGGCTCGGCGATGCGGTGCTCGGCGATGATCTGGCCCGGCGCGCCCGAGAGCACCACGACACGGTCGGCGAGGTAGGCGGCCTCGTCGATGTCATGGGTGACGAAGAGCACGGTCTTGCCCGTCTGCCGCCAGACCCGGATCAACTCGTCCTGCAGGTTTTCCCGCGTCAGCGCGTCGAGCGCCGAAAACGGCTCGTCCATCAGCAGGATTTCGGGGTCGACCGCGAGCGCGCGCGCCAGCGAGACGCGCTGGCGCTGCCCGCCCGAGAGCTGATGCGGCCAGCGCTGCGCCTGCGGGCCTAGGCCGACGAGATCGAGCATCGCATGGGCCTTGGCGAGGCGCTCGGCACGGGATGCCTGTCCCTCCAGTCCGAAGCCGACATTGGAGACGACCTTGCGCCATGGCAGCAGGCGCGAATCCTGGAAGACCAGCGCCACGGGGCGGCGCGTCGCATCGGTGGCGTTGATCGCGACCTCGCCGCCGCTCGGCTTCGCCAGCCCGGCGATGACGCGCAGCAAGGTCGATTTGCCGACGCCAGACGGGCCGACGATGGCCAGAAACTCGCCGCGCGCGACGTCGAGATCGAGCCTGCGCAGGACTTCGGTCTCTTCGCCGTCGCGGCTGAAGGTCAGCGACAGGCCCCGAATCTCAATCACATTCGTCTGGATCACGCTTTCCATCGCAGCACCCATTTCTGGAACGCCACGAAGAGCGTGTCGAGGAAGCCGTAGAGCCCCGCCATGGTCAGCATGTAGACCACGACGATGTCGGTCGCGAGCAGGCTGGAGGCCTGCATCATGCGCTGCCCGACGCCGGCGACGCCGAAGATTTCCGCCGCGACCACCGCCATCCAGGCCTGTCCAAGCGCGGTGCGGACGCCGACGAGGATGCCGGGCATGGCGGCCGGCAGCAGAATTTTGGTGAGGCGCTGCCAGGCGGAGGTGAAGCCGAAGGCGTCGGCGACCTCGATCAGGTCGCGATCGACCCCGCGGATCGCGCCCTGCGCCGCGAAGAAGACGATCCAGAACACGCCGATCGCGATGATGAAGACCGCCGCCGACGGATTGACGCCGAACCAGATGATGGCGAAGGGCACCCAGGCGAGGCCGGGGATGGGCCGCAGCACGCGCACCACCCAGGCGGTGGCTTCTTCAGCCGTCCGCGACATGCCGACGAGCACGCCGAGGCCTGCGCCGAGCAACGAGCCCGTGATCAGCCCGGTGAAGTAATGCCCGAGCGAGCCGAGAATCGCCGAGAGCCAGGCGCCCGACGCGATCTCCCGCCAGAAGGCTTTCGGCAAGACGCTCGGGCCCGGCAGGAAGGCCGGGTTCACCAGTCCAAAGAAGGGAATCGCCTCCCAGAGCAGCAGGAAGGCGACGAGGCCGGTAAAGGCCAGCGCCGGGGCACGGAGCCGTATCATGGTCAGCCCTGGATCGCGCGCTCGTAGAACTGCGTCTCGAACAGACCGTCGAAGGGCAATTCCTTCTCCAGAGAGCCGAGCTTCACCTGATAGGCCTGCATGGCGCGCGAGGGCTCGATGATCTTGCGCGGGTCGATCTCGAACCTGCTTGCGGGCGAGGTCAGGCCCTGCCGGATCAGCGCGGGGGCGACGATGCCCTTGCCGAGCGCCGCGCCGACATGCGGCGCGGCCTTGTCGGGGTTCCTGGCGATGAGATCGGCGGCGCGGATCAGGCTGGCGACGAGTTTCTGAACCGACTCGGGATTCTTCGTGATGAACGCTCCCGAGCCGGCGACGACCGTGCCTGGCTGGCCCGGAAAGAGTTCCTCGCCGCCGGCGACGAGCTTGATCGCCGGATTGCGGGTCTGGATGATCGAGAGCGCCGGCTCGCGCACGGTCGCGCCCTCGACGGCCGCCGCCAGCACCGCCTGCTGCGTCGCGTCGATCCCCATCGGCACGATCTCGACATCGGCCTTGTCGGCTTTCGCCACTTCCCAGAGCCAGTATTGCAGCGTCGTGTTGGGCACCGAGCCGGCAGGCTGGGTGGCGAGCCGCGCAGGTTTGCCGGTCGCGGCCCTGTGCGCCTTGAAGGCGGCGGCCGGGGCCGTGTTGGCTGTGAAGAACTTCGCCAGCGAAGGCGCTGCGACGAAGACGTTCTCGGCGATGGCGGTCGCGGCCACCACGCGGATATCGACATTTCGCGAGCGGGCGACAGCGAGCGGGGCGATGCCGGCGACGTAGAAGTCGATCGTGCCAGAGGCGACGGCCTGGATCATGTTGGGGCCGGATTCGAACACTGTGAAGACCGGGTTGATGCCGGCCTCCTTCAGCCAACCCTCGCCATGGGCGACGAAGACCGGGGCGGTGCCGATGATCGGGATATAGCCGATGCGGGCGGTCACCGGCGCGGCCTGAGCGCGCGCCCCGGCAAGCGGGGCTGCGGCGAGAAGCGAGGAGCCTGCGAGCAGGAAGCGGCGGCGGTCCATCGGAGACAATCCTTCGTCGAAACGGGCCCAACAAGCCCTATTGACTGTTTGAGAAAAGGATTTTCTATCTGATTACAAGCCAGCCAACTCAAAAAGATGATTATTCTCCATACCGCAAATGCGACAGAGATAATCGTCTCCCAATCGACGGATTGCGAGAATGGATCAGATCGACCGGAAAATCCTGACGGTGCTGCAAGGCGACGCCAACATCTCGATCGCCGAACTGGCGGACAAGGTCGGGCTGTCGCAGACGCCGTGCTGGAAGCGGATCCAGAAGCTCGAACAGTCGGGCGTCATCATCAAGCGCGTCGCGCTGGTCGCGCCCGAGAAGATCGGACTGGGGCTCACCGTCTTCGTCCAGATCGAGACCGCCGACCATTCCGGCCCGTGGCTGGAGAAATTCGCGCAGATGGTCTCGTCGATGCCGGAGGTGATGGAGTTCTACCGGATGGCGGGCGATGTCGATTACATGCTGCGCGTTGTCGTGGCCGACATGGCGGCCTACGACACCTTCTACAAGAAGCTGATCGAGACGATTCCGCTCAAGAACGTGACCTCGCGCTTCGCGATGGAGCGGATCAAGGCGACGACGGCCTACAAGGTGCCGGAGCTGGTGAGGGTGTGAGGCTCCACCTCTGTCATTCCGGGACGCCGCAAAGCGGCGGACCCGGAACCCATGACGGGGCGAGCGCGATCGACCGGGTTCAAAGATGTCGCCCGGTCGTGGGTTCCGGGTTCGGCCCTTCGGGCCTCCCCGGAATGACAGAGGGATAGCGCCCCTACGACCGCCCGCCATCGACCGACAACACCTGCCCGGTGATCCAGCCGGCCTGCTCGCTGAGGAAGAACAGCGTCGCGGTCGCGATGTCCCGAGGCGTTCCCAGCCTGCGGGTATGGATGCTCTCGATCAGCCGCTTCTGGCCTTCCGCGCCGTAGCTCTCCCATTGCCGCTCGGTCGCCGGATTGGAGCGGACGAAGCCCGGCGCGACGGAGTTCACCGTGATCCCGTGCGGGCCGAACTCCCAGGCGAGTTGCTTCGTCAGGCCCACCAGCGCGTGCTTGGCGCTCGAATAGGCCTGAATGCCGGTCAGGCTCGGGCGCAGGCCCGCGCCTGACGAGATGGTGACGATGCGGCCGTATCCCGCCTGCTTCATGACCGGGGCTGCTGCCTGCGCCAGCCAGAAGGCGGAGTCGACATTGGCGGCGAAGATGACGCGCCAGTCGGCTTCCGAGATCGCCTCGATCGGCCGGCCGATCTGGCCGCGCACGCCGCCCGCGGCATGGACCATGAGATCGAGCCGGCCATCGCTTGAGACGATGTCGGCGACCAGCGTCTGCGCGGCTGGCGACGAGCCGAGATCGGCGGCATGAGCGGTCGCGCCGATTTCGGCCGCGGTCGCAGCCACGCCGCCCGCGTCGATGTCGGCGAGGTGGACGGTGGCCCCGGCTTCGACCAGCGCCGTCGCGATGGCGCGGCCGATGCCTTGCGCCGCGCCGGTGACGAGGGCTACGCGGTCGTCGAAACGAATCTGCATTGGTTTATCAGCACTTTCAGGGTCTCGAAGGCCATCGGCCGGCGGCCATCCTCGATGTCGTGGATCAGCGCGACCAGCGTCTCGATCGCCGGCGTCGGCACGCCGGCCTCGGCTCCCAGTTCGGCGATCACGCCGATCTGCGGATCGACCTCGGTCCTGCGCTTGCGCACCGCGAGATCGCGCCAGATGCCGGAATGGGTCTTTGCGGTCTGCGAGGTGTAGTCGGCGAGCCAGGCGATGGTGGCGATCTGCGGAGCTTCGGTTGCGCCCGGGGCGAAGACCAGGGGATCGAATTCGCCGAAGCCGAGGCTTTTTACGCCCCGCGCCGCCGCCACCGCACCGACCTCGCGGCCGAGCGCGAGCCAGACAGGCAGCCGCTGCGGATCGGCGAAATTGGCCGACATCGAATCATTCGTCAGCGCCGTGCCGAACAGCATCGCGCCATAGGCGAGCTTGCCCCAGAGATAGCCCCAGATGTTGTCGGTCAGGATCGAATCGGCGTCGAAGAGCCTGAGAAGATCGTGCATCTCGCGGACGCGCTTTGTGATCGCCCCGTCGATCTCGCCGACGACGACCGCGCCGCGATTGCCGTAGAGGATCTCGCCCGGCCCGTGCCAATCGGCCCCGAAATTGACGAAGCAGCCCATGGCGCCAGCCTCGCCGACCGATTTCGCGATGGCGATCTCGTTGAGGCCGTTCTGCGCCGAGAGGACGTAGCCGCCCTCGGCCAGATGGGGTTTCAGCGCTTCAAGCGCGACCTCCGTCGCGCCGGCCTTCACGGCAAGCACGATGCGGGAGTAGACGCCGGTCAGTTCGGCCGGCGTCACGGCCGGGACCACCTGCCGGAATTCCTCGATCGGGCCGGTGAGGCTGAGCCCCGTCGTGCGGCAGGCCTCGACATGCTCGGGCACGATGTCGACCAGCAGGACGGGAATGCCGGCGCGGGCCCAGTAGGCTCCGAGCGTGCCGCCGATCGCGCCCGCGCCCCAGATCAGGATGGGTTCGGGGGTCATTGCGGCAATCCCCTCTCCGTCATCCTGGCCGGAGCGAAGCGGAGCGCCGGGATCCATCGTAAGGCACCATGGAGCTTGACGATGGATCCCGGAGCTGCGCGGCTTCGCCGCTTGTCCAGGATGACGTAGAGGGTGGCGAAAACAGTCTTGCCAGCCATCAAGCCTGCCCCGCCGTTTCGACCTCGGCATGGGTCGCGACATGGACGAGCCCGTCGGGCGTGACCCAGCCGCGATACATGCCCTCGGAATTGTAGGGCGCGACGATCGACCCGTCCGCTCCGACCGCGACGAGCCCAGCGCCGATCCTGTGCGCCGTCAGCTCGGCCAGAACCGCATCGGTCGCGTCCTTCAGGCTCAGGCCCTTGTAGGCGACCAGCGACGCAACCTCGTGGCCAACGCAGTAGCGCATGAAATACTCGCCCTTGCCGGTTCCCGAGACGGCGCAGCGGCCGTCGCGGGCATAGGTGCCGGCCCCGATGATCGGCGAGTCGCCGACGCGGCCGACCGGCTTGTTGGTGTAGCCGCCGGTGGAGGTCGCGGCCGCCAAATGGCCGTCCGCGTCGCAGGCGACCGCACCGACCGTGCCGTGCTTTTCCGCTTCTGAGGCGTCCGAGGCGGTGCCGACCAGCTCCCTGATCTTCATCGAGGACAGGTTTTTCCGCCTGCGCTCGGTCGAGAAGAACGCGTTCTCCACCATGTCGAGGCCTTCATCGTCGGCGAAGACATCGCCGGCCGCGCCCGCCAGCAGCAGCGGGTCGCCACGCTGCATCAGCGCTTTGGCGGCGCTGACGGGATTGCGGATGCGCCTGACGCCGGCGAGCGCGCCCGCGGCAAGCGTCGCGCCGTCCATGATCGAGGCGTCGAGCTCATGTTCGCCATCGGCGTTAAAGGCCGCGCCATGGCCGGCGTTGAAATGGGGCGAATCCTCCATGACGCGCACGGCGGACTCAACCGCATCGACGGCACTGCCACCCGTGCTGAGGACGGCCCAGCCGGCGCGCAGGGAGGCGGCGAGATGGGCCTTGGCCTCGCTCCATTCCGCCTCGGACATCCCGGATTTCGGCAAGGTGCCGCAGCCGCCATGGATGGCGAGAGCAATGGGCATGGTGCGAGCCTCGAAGCGTTCCTCCTTCTCCCCTCGGGGGAGAAGGAGGCCCGGCGCAGCCGGGTCGGATGAGGGCCCGGCGTAGCCGGGTCGGTTGAGCGGCATCGAGGTGAAGACCGCGCCGAGGCGCGGCCCTCATCCGTCTCCGCTACGCGGAGCCACCTTCTCCCCTGCAGGGAGAAGGGGAGCGCAGCGCTCTCACTTCTTCGCGGGCTTGATGTCCATCGCCAGCGTGTCCTCGTCGACACGGGGCGAAATCGTGACCTTGTCCTTCTGCATCGCCCAGGCCGAGCCGACGGCGACGATCGGCAGGCGCGGCCGGTCCTTGGCGACGATGGCGTTGGCCTGCGAGAGCAGGTCGTTGCGCTTGGCTTCGTCGAGCTCGACGCTTGCGTCCTCGATCAGCTTGTCCAGCGCCTCGTTCTTGTAGCCGAGCACGTTGAAGGCGCCGAGCTTCTTGGCGGGATCGTTGGAATGCACCACCGAGGAGAGCGTGTAGTTCGCCTCGCCGGTCAGTGTGCCCCAGCCGGACATGTTCATCGAGAACTCGCCGCGCGTGCGGGCCGGGAAGAACACCGCCGCCGGCTGGGCGTTGGCCTGCGCGTCGATGCCGATGCGCGCCAGCATCTGCGCGATCGAGGTCCCGACCTGGCGGTCGCCCGGCAGGCGGTCGCTGGTGAAGGAGAACACCACCTTGAAGCCGTTGGGATAACCGGCCTCCTCCATCAGCTTCTTCGCCCTGGCGAGGTCGGGCTTCAGCGCAGGCAGGCTCTTGTTGAAGCCGGCGATGCTGGAGGTGACGAGCTGGTTGACGGGAGCGCCGAGGCCCTCCATCGCGATCTCGACCAGCGCCGGCCTGTCGATGGCGAGATCGATCGCCTCGCGGACCCGCGTATCCTGCAGCGGGTTCTTCGGCAGGGGCGAGCCATCCTTGGCGCTGATCTGGGGCGGCTTGTCGCGCAGGTCGAGCTCCATGTTGAAGACATAGACCGTGTCGATGGTCGCCACGGTGAGCTTGGGATCGCGCTTCAGCGTGGCGACGTCGCTCGACGGCGCGCGGGTGATGATGTCGACCTGACCGGCCTTGAGCTGGGCGACGCGGGCCGCATCGTTGGGGAGTTCCTTGCGCACGACGCGCGCCCAGGGCTCCTTGGGGCCCCAGTAGCCGTCGAAGCGCTCGATCACCATCTGGTCCTTGGGCGTCCAGGAGACGTATTTGTAGGGGCCGGTGCCGACCGCCGCCTTGCCCGAATTGAAGGCCTCGTTGGCGTTTTCCTTGGTCAGGCCGGCGGCCGCCTTCGACGAGACGATGAAGAGCCGGATGAAGTCGTTAGGCAGGTTCGGGGCCGGGCCGTCGGTGACGATGTGGACGGTGAGCGGATCGACGATCCTGACCTCCTTGACGCGGCGGACATAGATCGTCGTCGGGTTGGGGCCGGCGACGACCGGGATGCGCTCGATCGAGAACTTGACGTCCTGCGCCGTGAAGTCCGAGCCGTCATGGAACTTGACGCCCGAGCGCAGCTTGAACTCCCAGACGTCCGGCTGGATCGCCTTCCAGCTCGTGGCGAGCCTGGGCTCGATCTGCAGCTTGTCGCCAGACCAGGTCAGCGTGTCGAAGACATGCTTCAGCGCCTCGGCATGGGTGCCGGTCGCGGTGAAATGCGGGTCGATCGAGTCGGGGCCGGCGCGGACGCCGATGGTCAGGTTCTGGGCGAGAGCCGCGCCGGAGACGGAAGCCGCCAGCAGAAGCGCGAAGGCCGCCAGAGTGTTGCTACGGGTCTTGGTCGCGATCATGTTGCAGTCCCCTCTTGTTCGAGATCGTTTGGCCAGGTCGGCGAGGCAATGACGAGTTTGTCCATCAGTTCGCAGAGCTGCCGCTGCTCCGCATCGGTCAGGCCGGCCAGCATGGCGGTCTGCTGCTGCACCATCAGCGGCATGGTCTCCTCGAAGATCGCGCGACCGGCGCTGGTCAGCCGCAGCACATAGCTGCGCAGGTCGTCGCGGTCCGTCTCGCGCTTGAGCAGGCGGCGCTGGAGCAGCTTCTGGATGGCGCGCGAGAGCGTGTTCTTGGGCAGGCCCGAAGACGAGACGATGTTCTTGGCGGCGACGCCTTCCTTGAGGCCGACCGCGTAGAGCGCGACGAATTCCGGCCTGACGAGCCCGTAGCGCGTCTCGATCCAGCGATAGACCGGGTCGTTGAAGCGGAAGGCGACGAAATTGAGCCGGAAAGACAGCCAGCAGGGATTGTCCCAGAGCTTGGTGATGGTCAGCGGATCGAGATCGCGGAGCGCCGCCTCGCGCTCATGGTCGAGACGCGACAGGGCGGTGGGAGCGCGGCGCATGGTCACCCTCGTTAGTTCCAGATGGAACTTGACGCTGTCGGTCGCCAGAGTCAAGGATAGCAACATAGAGCATTCCACTATTTGAAACAGCCTGTTGCCGCGGCCAGCCTTGCCCGTCGCCTGCGCTCAGTCAGCAAGGATCACGCCGTGCGCGTCGCGCAGATGAACTGGATGCAGATCGAGGCGCAGGCCGCCCGCGACGACCGCTGCGTGCTGCCGCTCGGCTGCGTCGAGCAGCATGCCTATCTCAGCCTCGCCACCGATGCGATTCTCGCCGATAAAGTCGCCAATGACGCCGCAGAGCCGCTCGGCCTGCCGGTCTTCCCGGTGCTGGCCTATGGCATGACGCCGGGCTTCCGGGCCTATCCCGGCACCGTCTCGCTGCGGATGAGCACCTATATCGCGCTGGTCGAGGATCTGCTCGAGGGCTTCTACCGCTCGGGTTTCCGCCGTATCGTGCTGGTCAACGGCCATGGCGGGAACTCTCCGGTGATGACCTTCGCCAATGAATGGATGGGCGTGCGCAACGACGCCTCGGTGAAACTGCACAACTGGTGGGCCGGTCAGCGTTTCCAGGCGGCGGTGAAGGCCGTCGATCCGGCCGCCTCGCACGCATCCTGGATGGAGAACTTTCCGTGGACGCGGCTCGAGGGCGTGACCATGCCGGACGGCGCGAAACCGCCCTTCAACGCGGCGCTTTATCAGGGCGCCAACCCGGACAGAAAGCGTGAAATCCTCGGCGACGGCAATTTTCTTGGCCGCTACCAGCGCTCCGACAACGAAATGCTGAGCCTCTGGCAGATCGGCGTGGAGGAAACGCGGGCGGTGATGGCCGAGGACTGGCCGTGAGGGCGGCCGGGCCGTTTCCTCTTGAGAGGTCGGCGCTGCCCCCTCTCCCTCTCTCCCCCTCAAGGGGGGAGAGAGGAGCCCGCATGGACAAGCGCAGCGCTGGGCAGGCTGAAGCACGAGCCCTCCCCGCTTGCGGGGGAGGGTTGGGAGGGGGCAGCACTGAGCCTGCAGGACTGAAACACCCAGCACCCTCGCCATGCTAGGCCACGTCATCGAGCGCGTGGCGCAGGCGCTGCTCGTCATGCTGGTGATGTCGGTTCTGGTCTTCACCGGCGTCTACGCGATCGGCAACCCGATCGACGTGCTGATCGGCCCCGACGTCTCGCAGCAGATGCGGCTCGACACGATCCGCGCCTACGGCCTCGACCGGCCGCTCTGGGAGCAATATGTCACCTTCCTCACGCGCATCCTGGAGGGCGATTTCGGCCGTTCCTTCGTCTTCGGCCTGCCGGTCCTGGACCTGATCCTGTCGCGGCTGCCGGCGACGCTGGAGCTGACGCTGATGGCGGTCTGCGGGGCGGCGCTGATCGGCGTGCCGGCCGGCATCTATGCCGGCTACCGGCCCGACGGCATTCCCGCCAAGGTCATCATGGCGGTCTCGATCCTCGGCTTCTCGGTGCCGACCTTCTGGATCGGCCTCGTCCTGATCATGACCTTCGCGGTCGAACTGCAATGGCTGCCGGCGGGCGGGCGCGGCGAGACGGCGACGCTTTTCGGCGTGCAATGGAGCTTCCTGACGGGCAACGGCCTCTCGCATCTGCTGCTGCCGGCGCTGAATCTCGCCTTCTTCAAGCTTGCTCTGCTGACGCGGCTGGCGCGGGCTGGCACACGCGAGGTGATGCTGACCGACACCGTGAAATTCGCCCGCGCGGCCGGCCTCTCGGAATGGACCGTGCTGCGCCGCCATGTGCTGCGGCTGATCGCAATCCCGATCGTCACCGTGTTCGGGCTCGAATTCGCCTCGACGCTCGCCTTCGCCGTCGTCACCGAGACGATCTTCTCCTGGCCCGGCATCGGCAAGCTGATCATCGATTCGATCCAGTCGCTCGACCGGCCGGTGATGGTGGCCTATCTGATGCTCGTCGCCTTCGTCTTCATAACGATCAATTTTCTGGTCGATCTGGCCTATCTCGGGCTCGATCCGCGCCTGCGCAAGGCGCGCGCCTGATGAAGCCCGCCTCACCGCTTGCACGCTTCTGGGCCGAGTTCCGCGAAAGCAGGGTCGCGTTCCTGGCGCTCGGCGTCGTCGTCGCGCTGGTCGGCGTGGCGCTGGCGGCGCCGCTGATCGCGCCGCAGAACCCCTATGCGCTGGCCGACCTCGTGCTGATGGATGCGCGCCGGCCGCCCGGCCATGTCGGCTCGGGTGGTTTCACCCACATCCTCGGCACGGACGCGCAGGGGCGAGACCTGTTCTCGGCGATCCTCTACGGCCTGCGCATATCGCTGCAGATGGGCCTGATCGCCGGCTTCATCGCCTTCGTCGTCGGCGTCTCGCTGGGGCTTGGCGCGGCCTATGTCGGCGGCCGGCGCGAGGCCTTCATCATGCGCATCATCGACCTGCAGCTCGCCTTCCCGGCGATCCTGCTGGCGCTGGTGCTCTCGGCGCTGCTCGGACAGGGCAAGGCGCAGCTCATCACCGCGCTTGTGGCGGCGCAATACGCCTATTTCGCGCGCACCGCCCATGGCGCAGCCGCCGCCGAGCGCGGCAAGGACTATGTCGAGGCGGCGCTGTCGACGCCCCTGCCGGGCTGGAAGGTGGTGTTCCGCCACATCCTGCCGAACTGCCTCCCGCCGCTGATCGTGGTCGCGACCGTGCAGGTCGCCAACGCCATCGCGCTGGAGGCGACGCTGTCGTTTCTCGGCGTCGGGCTGCCGGTGACCGAGCCCTCGCTCGGCGCGCTGATCGCCAACGGCTTCCAGTATATGCTGTCGGGGCGCTACTGGATCTCGATCTATCCCGGCATCGCGCTGATCGTGCTGATCGTCGCGATCAATCTGGTGGGTGATCAGATTCGCGATCAGGTCAATCCGAGGCTGAAGCGATGAGGTTCGCTCCATCTCATTTCAGCCCTCATCCTGAGGAGCTGCGGAGCGGCGTCTCGAAGGATGCTCCAGCAGGCTCCGGAAACATCTGGAGCATCCTTCGAGACGCGCCTTCGGCGCTCCTCAGGATGAGGGCGGAGGGTAGGATGACGGGGTCTTGGCCATGACCGCCCCCCTTCTCGACGTCACCAACCTCGCCACCTATTTCCACACCCGCGCCGGCGTGGTGAAGGCGGTCGACGGCGTCTCGTTCTCGCTTCGCAAGGGCGAGGTCATGGGGCTCGTCGGCGAATCCGGCTCGGGCAAGAGCGTCACCGGCTTCTCGCTGCTGGGACTGATCGATCCGCCCGGCCGGATCGCCTCGGGGTCGATCAGGCTCGATGGGCAGGAGCTCGTCGGCATGGCGCCTTCGCAGCTGCGCCGGCTCAGGGGCAAGCGCATGGCCATGGTCTTCCAGGACCCGGCGACGACGCTGAACCCGGTCATCACCATCGGCGCGCAGATGAGGATGGCGCTGGAGGCCCATGGCGTGACGGGCGCAGAGCGCACGCGCGAGCGCAGCGTGGAGGTGCTGACCCGTGTCGGCATTCCCGATGCGGCGCGCCGGCTCGAGGCCTATCCGCACGAGTTCTCCGGCGGCATGCGCCAGCGCGTCGCGATCGCCATCGCATTGCTGCACGATCCCGAACTGCTGATCGCCGACGAGCCGACGACCGCGCTCGACGTCTCGATCCAGGCGCAGATCCTGGCCGAGATGAAGAGCCTCGTCGCCGAACTCGGCATGGCGCTGATCTGGATCAGCCACGACCTCGCCACCGTCTCCTCGCTCGCCGACAGGATCGCGGTGATGTATGCCGGCCGCATCGTCGAGGCGGGGCCGACGGCGGCCGTGCTGCGCAATCCGCGCCATCACTATACGCAAGGGCTGCTCGACTCGCTGCCGGCCCGGGCCGAGCCCGGACGCGACCTCGTCCAGATTCCGGGCGCGACGCCCTCGCTGCTCGCGCTGCCGCCGGGCTGCGCCTTCGCACCGCGCTGCCCGCGCGCGGATGCGGCCTGCAGCGTCATGCCGAAGCTCGTCACAGAGGGAGCGAGGCAGCACCGCTGCTGGCATCCGCTCGGGCTGGAGGTCGCGGCATGAGCACAGCCTATGAGGCGCGTTCTTCGATCCAACCTCCCCGTCATCCCGGGCTTGCCCCGGGATCCATCCTAGAGCGCCGTCCTGCCCTACGATGGATCCCGGAGCTCCGCTTCGCTGCGTCCGGGATGACGGAGAGGGTGTGGCGAGGTCGAGCGCCATGAGCGACGCCTTCCTCGATATCCGCAACGTCTCGCGCCGGTTCGCACCGCGCATCAGCTTCGGCCAGAAGATCGCGGGCAGGCTGGGCCAGCCGGTCGATGCGCGGGTGACCCATGCGGTCGACGGCGTGTCGCTGACGATCGCCAAGGGCGAGGCGCTCGGGCTCGTCGGCGAATCCGGCTGCGGCAAGTCCACGCTCGGCCGCGTCGTCGCCGGCATCCTGCCGCCCAGCGAGGGCACGACGGCGGTTGCGGGCGAGCCGGTGATGGCCCACGGCCACAAGACCACGACGCGCGTGCAGATGATCTTCCAGGACCCGTTCGCCTCGCTCGATCCGCGCATGCAGGTCGGCGACACGATCGCGGAGGGGCCGCTGGCGCATCGCCTGACCACGAAGGCGCAAGCGCTCGACTATGTCGGGCGCTGGCTGACGACGGTCGGGCTCGATCCGGCGTTTGCGGCGCGCTACCCGCACCAGTTTTCAGGCGGGCAGCGCCAGCGCATCGCGATCGCCCGCGCCTTGGCGATGCAGCCCGACATGCTGGTCTGCGACGAGCCCGTCGCCTCGCTCGACGTCTCGATCCAGGCGCAGATCATCAACCTGTTCCTGAAGCTCAGGCGCGAGCTTGGCCTGACCATGCTGTTCATCAGCCATGATCTCGGCGTGGTGCGCCATCTCTGCGACCGCATCGCGATCATGTATCTCGGGCGGATCGTCGAGCTTGGCGAGACGCAAGCCGTCTATGGCAGGCCGCAGCACCCCTACACGCAGGCGCTGCTCGATTCAGTGCCCAAGCTCGTGCTGGCCGACGGGGTGACGACGTCGTTCAGGCCGATCGCGGGCGAACTCCCCTCGCCGCTTTCGCCGCCTGCGGGGTGCCATTTCCACCTGCGCTGCCCGCTGGCGCAGCCGCGCTGCCGGCAGGAGCGACCGGCGCTGCGCGAGGTTGCGGAGGGACGGCTGTCGGCCTGCCATTTCGCGCCTTTGTGAACGACGTCGTTCCGCTGTCGCGCGACATCACCCATAGCGATTGTCCCCGTCGTTGACATCGGCTTGAGCCGTCATACCTAGCGTGATAGTCCTGTCGGTAAGCGGGAGCCGGCGTCGTGAGGGTTTTCAAGAGCGCCTGGTTCACGAAATTCGCCCGCAAGGAGAAGATCGATGACCCGGCTCTTTGTGAAGCCGTCGCGCGGGCCGAGAAGGGGCTGATCGACGCCGACCTCGGCGGAGGTCTGTTGAAGCAGCGGGTGGCCCGGGCTGGCGCAGGGAAATCAGGCGGCTATCGGACGCTGATCTTCTTTCGCACCGAAACACGCGCCGTCTTCGCGTACGGCTTCGCCAAGAGCGACAGAGCAAACCTCGAGCGCGACGAGGAGGCGGTGTTCAGGAAAGCAGCCAAGCTGGTTCTGGCGTTTTCGGATCAGCAAATCGAGGCGGAGCTTCAAAACAAGCGTCTGACGGAGGTGAACTGCGATGCCTGAGACCTACAAGAGCGAGGCGATGGCGGCCGTGCATGAGATGATGGAAGGTTTCCATCAGAGCGGCGCGATCGACAAGCAGACCATGCGGGAGTTCGACGAGGCTTGCCTGACGGCGGTCGATCCTCTCGCGCCGGCGGACATACGCGCGATCCGCGAGCGCGAGCAACTGTCCCAGTCCGTCTTCGCGCGCTATCTGAACGTCAGCAAGAACCTGATCTCCGATTGGGAGCGTGGCGTCAAAAGGCCGGGCGGGCCTGCGCTGCGGCTTTTGACCGTCGTGAAGCGGAAGGGGCTGCAGGCCATCGCCTGAGCCGCTGTTTGCAGATCTAGAGCCCCAGCCGCTGGCCCGTCACCGGATCGAAGACATGCACCCGGTCGGGATCGACCGAGATCCAGAGCCGGCCGGGTTGCGCCGAGATGGTGTCCGTCGCCGCCTGCATGATGAAGGGCAGGCCGGCGAGTTGGCCGTGGAAGAGCTGCGTCGCGCCGAGTTCCTCGATGAACTCGACATCGAAGGGCAAAGCGCCGGCCTCGCCCTCGGAGGCGATCTCGATGTCCTCTGGCCGCAGGCCGACCTCGACGGGCGAGCCGGCCGCCAGATCGGCGCGCAGGTCGCGCGCCTCCAGAATGGCGTCGCCGAGCGCGACGATGCCCGGCCCGTCGATCGCGCCCGGCAGGATGTTCATCGGCGGCGAGCCGATGAAGGTCGCCACGAACCTGCTCGCCGGCTTCCTGTAGACCTCCGAAGGCACGCCGATCTGCTCGACCTGGCCGCCATTCATCACGACGAGCTTGTCCGACAGCGTCATCGCCTCGACCTGGTCGTGCGTGACATAGATCGAGGTGACGCCGAGCGCGCGCTGCAGCTTCTTGATCTCGACGCGCATCTGCACGCGCAGCTTGGCGTCGAGGTTGGAGAGCGGCTCGTCGAACAGGAAGACCTGCGGCTTGCGCACGATGGCGCGACCCATGGCGACGCGCTGGCGCTGGCCGCCCGAGAGCTGCTTGGGCCGGCGCTCCAGCAAAGGCTCGATGGCGAGGATGCGGGCGGCCTCCTTCACGCGGCGGTCGATCTCGTCCTTGGGCGTGCCGAGATTGCGCAGGCCATAGGCCATGTTGTCGTAGACGCTGAAATGCGGATAGAGCGCGTAGTTCTGGAACACCATCGCGATGTCGCGGTCGGCCGGCTCGATCTGGTTGACGACGCGGTTCCCGATCGAGACCTCGCCGGACGAGATCGTCTCCAGGCCGGCGACCATGCGCAGCAGCGTGGACTTGCCGCAGCCGGACGGGCCGACGAGCACGCAGAAGCCGCCATCGGGGATATCGAAGGAGACGCCCTTCACGGCCTCGACGCCGCCGGCATAGACCTTCTTGACGTTGGTGAGGGTGACCTGGGCCATGGGCGTCCTTGGGCAGTCGGCAATCGGCAGTAGGCAGTCGGGTTGAGAGTGCTGAGCCTTCGACTGCCTACTGCCGACTGCCCATTGCCGAAAATCTATTTTTCCGTCTCCACCAGGCCCTTCACGAAGAGCCTCTGCATGGCGATGACGACGAAGACGGGCGGCAGCATCGCCAGCATGGCGGTAGCCATGGCGAGCTGCCATTCGGTGAGAGCGTCCGAGGTGACGATCATCTTCCTGATGCCGATGACGATGGTCTGCATCGAGTCCTTGGTCGTGACCAGCAGCGGCCAGAGATACTGGTTCCAGCCATAGATGAACTGGATCACGAACAGGGCGGCGATCGTCGTCAGCGAGAGCGGAACGACGGTGTCCTTGAAGAAGCGGAACGGGCCAGCGCCGTCGATCTTGGAGGCCTCCAGCAACTCGTCGGGGATCGTCATGAAGAACTGGCGAAACAGCAGCGTGCCGGTGGCCGACGCGATCAGGGGCACGGCGAGGCCCTGATAGGTGTCGAGCATGGACAGGTCGGAGACGACCTTGAAAGTCGGGAAGATGCGCACCTCGACCGGCAGCATCAGCGTGACGAAGATGATCCAGAACGCCGCCATCCGGAAGGGAAAGCGGTAATAGACGATCGCGTAGGCCGAAAGCACCGAGATGAAGATTTTCCCAAGCGCGATCGCCATCGCCATGACGAAGGAGTTCAGCATCATGCTGGCGACAGGCTCGCGCGTCGAACTCGACGCCCCGACGAACAGGATACGATAGTAGTTCTCGAACAGGTACGGGCCGGGATACAGCGGCAACTGGCCGTTGATGATGGTGGCGTTGTCCCAGGTCGAGGCGACGAAGGTCAGCCAGACCGGGAAGGCGACGATCAGCACCCCGATCGAAAGGATGACATAGGCGATGGCGTCGCCCAGGCGGCGGTCCTCGACCATCAGTAGTTCACCTTGCGCTCGATGAAGCGGAACTGGATCGCCGTCATGCCGATCACCATGATCAGCAGGATCACCGACTGCGCCGCCGAGCCGCCGAGATTGGAGCCGCCCTTGCCGTCGGAATAGACCTTGTAGACCAGCGTCTCGGTGTGGCCCGAGGGGCCGCCGCCGGTGACCGTGTCGATGATGCCGAAGGTGTCGAAGAAGACGTAGACGATGTTGACGACGAGCAGGAAGAAGGTCGTCGGCGAGAGCAGCGGGAAGACGATCGTCCAGAAGCGCCGCCAGCCCCGCGCGCCGTCGATCACCGCAGCCTCGATCACGCTCTTGGGGATCGACTGGAGGCCGGCGAGAAAGAACAGGAAGTTGTAACTGATCTGTTTCCAGGTGGCGGCCAGAATCACCAGCGTCATGGCGTCGTTGCCGTTGAGGCGCGGGTTCCAGGCAATGCCGGCGCTCTGGAGCGCGCGCGCAAGCATGCCGAGCGAGGGATCGAACATGAAGATCCAGAGCACGCCGGCGATGGCGGGCGCGACCGCATAGGGCCAGATCAGCAGCGTCTTGTAGATCTCCGCGCCCCTGATCTGCCGGTCGGCCATGACGGCGAAGAGCAGCGCGATCGAGAGCGAGAGCACGCAGACAAAGGTGGAGAAGATCGCCGTGTTGACGAAAGCCTTGTAGTAGCCGGGGTCGGCGAAGAGACGCTGGTAATTCTCGAACCAGACGAAATCGGTCGAGATGCCGAAGGCGTCCTGCAGCAGAAAGCTCTGCCAGACGGCCTGCGTCGCCGGCCAGTAGAAGAACACGACCGTGATCGCGAGTTGCGGCGCGAGCAGCAGCAGCGGGATCGTCAGGCCTTTGAAATGGGCGTTCTTCTGCATGCAGGCACTGCTCTTGTCTTTCCGGGGCTTCGCGTAAGCGAAGAACCCGGAACCTACGACCGGGTGAAACTTGTCAATAGGGCAATCAAGGTCCCGCCCGGTCGTGGGTTCCGGGTTCGGCCCTTTCGGGCCGCCCCGGAATGACAGATCGGATCAACGCGCCGCCGTGCGCTCGAACTGGCGCAGCGTCGCGTTGCCGCGCTCGGTCGCCGCGTCCAGCGCCGCCTTCGGGCTCTTCTGGCCGTTCAGCGCCGCCTCGATCTCCTCGGCCCAGATGTCGCGGATCTGGACCAGGCTGCCGAAGCGCACGCCGCGCGAGTTCGCCGTCGGCTCCTTGTTGTTGAGCTCGAGCAGCGGGGTCTCGAGGAAGGGCTTGTCCTTGTAGAAGCCGGACGCCTTGACCTTCTCATATGCCGCCCTGGTGATCGGCAGATAGCCCGACTCGGTATGCAGCTTCACCTGACGATCGACGTCGGAGAGGAAGGTGAAGAACTTGGCGACGCCCTTGTATTCGTCGGCCTTCTTGCCGCCCATGACCCAGAGCGAAGCGCCGCCGATGATCGAGTTCTGCGGCGCGCCCGGCACGTCGGGATAATACGGCATCGGCGCGTTGGCCCACTCGAACTTGGCGTTGGCGCGGACATTGCCGAAGAAGGCCGAGGAGGTCAGGAAGATCGGGCATTCGCCCGAGGTGAAGCGGCCTTCGCCGGTGTTGGTGCGGCCGGAATAGTCATAGGTCTTGTCCTTCTGCGCCTCGACCAGGTTGGTCAGGTGCTTGAGGAACACGCCCTTGTTGAAGACGAACTCGGTGTCGAAGCCTTCGAAGCCGTTGGACTTCGTGCCGACCGGCTCGTTGTGCCAGGCGCCGAGCTGCTCGATGTTGACCCAGGTCACCCAGCCATTCGAGAACCCGCACTTGTCGTAGCCGGCGGCCTTAAGCTTCTTGGCGGCGTCGAACACCTCCGGCCAGGTCTTGGGGGCTGCGTCGGCGTTGAGGCCGGCCTTCTTGAACGCGTCCTTGTTGTACCACATCACGGTGGAGGACGAGTTGAAGGGGAAGGACAGCATCTCGCCCTTGGTGGTCGAGTAGTAGCCGGTGATCGCCGGCAGATAGCTCTTGGGATCGAATGTTTCGCCGGCGTCCTTCATCAGATCCTGCACCGGCTTGATGGCGCCCTTGGCGGACATCATCGTCGCGGTTCCGACCTCGAAGACCTGCATGATGTGGGGCGCGTTGCCGGCGCGGAAGGCAGCGATGCCGGCGTTCAGCGTATCGGCATAGGAGCCCTTATAGGCCGGAACGACCTTGAAGTCCTTCTGCGAGGCGTTGAACTCCTCGGCGAGCTTGACGACGACATCGTTGTTGGCGCCGGTCATGGCATGCCACCATTGCAGCTCGGTCTGCGCCATGGCCGGCGCGGCCCCGGCCAGCGCGAAGGCGGCCACCGACATCAGGATGCGAGATTTCACTGTCATCAGACTCTCCCTTTTGGCCCGGTGCAGACCCGGGCGACTGTTGTTCTTGGTGCGCAAGCTAGCATGAAGGCGCGGCGACAGTTCAATGACGATTCGATGACGCTCTGTGAAGGCCCGATATGCGCCATGCGGCGCTTGCGGATTCGCGCGGAAGCGGCTGTTCTCGCGCACCTTGCCATTTCCGATGGATCACGCCGATGAAGCCGCTTTCGTTGACGCCGCAGACGACCCTGCCCCATGATTTCGCAAGCGCCGCGCTGCTCGGCCGCGTCTGGCGTCCCGATGTCGCAGGGCCTGCCGTGGTGACGCTGCGCGACGGAAACGTGATCGACATCAGCACGGCCTTCGCCACCTCGCGCGACCTCTGCGAGAGCGCCGATCCGGCCGCCGCGCTGCGCGCCGCAACCGGAGAAAGCCTCGGCTCGCTGGCGGATATCCTCGCCAACACACCCGTCGACGCGAGAAGCGCCGGCAAAGCATGGCTGCTCTCGCCGCTCGACCTGCAGGCGGTGAAGGCGGCGGGAGTCACCTTCGCGGTCTCGATGCTGGAGCGTGTGATCGAGGAGAAGTCGCGCGGCAATCCCGCTGCCGCCGCCACGATCCGGACCGAGATCGGCAAGCTGATCGGCGACGATCTCTCCAGGCTGAAGCCCGGCTCGCCCGAAGCGATGCGTCTCAAGGAGGTGCTGATCGCACAGGGGGCCTGGAGCCAGTATCTCGAGGTCGGCATCGGGCCGGACGCCGAGATCTTCACCAAGGCGCCGCCGATGGCCTCGGTCGGCACCGGCTTCGACGCAGGGCTGCACCCGGCCTCGACCTGGAACAACCCCGAGCCGGAGGTGGTGCTGATCGTCGCCTCGGACGGGCGCATCGTCGGCGCGAGCCTGGGCAACGACGTCAACCTGCGCGATGTCGAGGGCCGCTCGGCGCTGCTGCTGGGCAAGGCCAAGGACAACAACGCCGCCGCCGCGGTCGGCCCGTTCATCCGCCTGTTCGACGACGGCTTCACGCTCGACCATGTCCGCAACACCACGGTGACGCTGACGGTCGCGGGCGAGGACGGATTCACGCTGGAGGGGTCGTCCTCGATCGCGAAGATCAGCCGCGACCCGGCCGATCTGGCGGCGCAGATGATCGGCCCGCACCACCAGTATCCGGATGGGGCGGCGCTCTATCTCGGCACCATGTTCGCGCCGATCAAGGACCGCGATACGCAAGGCGGCGGCTTCACCCATAAATACGGCGACGTCGTCACCATCGCCGCGCCGGAGCTCGGCGCGCTGGTCAACCGCATGCGCGCGACCTCCGAATGCGAGCCCTGGACGTTCGGGACGTCGCATCTGATGCGCAACCTGGCGAAGCGCGGGCTGCTGTGAAGCGCGACCTTTCCGATCCCCTTCCCCCCACTTTCCCATGTCGGCTGTTGCCGACATGGGCAGGCATTGTCCGAAGTCGGAAACATCCGACTTCGGATGGGGAAGGGTTGGGGATGGGGGGGCGGAAAGCCGGAGCGCTGCCATCCATCGTCTCACCCGGCCGAACTGTCCCCCACCCAACCCTCCCCACCGCAAGCGGGGGGAGGGCTAAGCGCGCCCTGCGTCCATGAGCCTTGTTGGACGGCAAGGGACGATCCTCGTCACCGGCGAGGCTATCGGCGATTTCATTCCGCGCGACGGAGACGGCCGGCGCTACGAGGCGGTGCTCGGCGGATCGGGCTTCAACGCCGCGCTCGCGCTGGCGCGGTTCGGCGCGGATGCGGCCTATGCCGGCGCGCTCTCCACCGACACGCTCGGGGCGCGCTTCCGGGCGGCGCTCGAGCTGGAGGAGATCGGGTCCGATCTGATCCGCCACAGTGCGCGGCCGAGCGCGATCGCGATCGTTTCGCCGCTGGCGGCGGATGGCGTTCCGGAGTTCGCGCTGCATCTGGAGGGCACGGCCCATGCCGAGCCGGACGGAACGCCACGCTCGCTGCCGGCGGGGGTGATCCATCTCCATGCCGCATCCTTCGGCGCGACGACCGGGCCTTCCGGCGAGGCGACGCTGGCCCTGATGCAAGACACAAGGGCAAACGGGGCAAGCGTCAGCTACGACGTCAATATCCGCCCAAGCGCCCTGCCCGCTCGCGAAGCGGCGCTCGGTCTGATCGAAGCGCGGATCGCGCTGTCCGACATCGTCAAGGCGAGCCTCGACGACATCGCCTGGATGTATCCGGGCGAGGAGCCCGCGATCGCCGCACGGCGCTGGCGCCGGCTTGGCGCGAGGCTGGTGCTGGTGACGCGCGGCCCGGCTGGCGCGAGCGCCCATGGCGACGGGGATATGGTCAGCGCGCCCGCCCCCATGGTTGCGGTCAGCGATACGGTCGGGGCCGGCGACTGCTTCATCGGCGGGTTTCTGGCGGTGCTGGCGGCGCGCGGACGGCTGGGGCCGGGCCTTGCTTCGGCGACGCCGGGCGACATCGCGGCGGCGCTCGTCTTCGCCTGCGAGGTCGCCGCCGACAGCTGCACGCGGCCGGGCTGCGATCCGCCACGCCGCAATGCGAGGGACGAACCGCGATGACCGAGCTTGTCTGCCTCGACTACCACAGCTGCGGCGAACCGGTGCGCATCGTCACCGCCGGCTACCCTGTCCTCGACGCTCCGACGATCCTCGGCAAGCGCAGGCAGGCGCGCGAGAGCCATGACCACTTACGCCGCGCGATGATGCTGGAGCCGCGCGGCCATGCCGGCATGTATGGCGTGATCCCGGTCGCGGCGAGCCATCCCGAGGCCGCCTTCGGCGTGCTGTTCACCCATAACGAGGGCTACTCGACCATGTGCGGCCACGCGACCGTCGCGCTCGGCCGCTATGCGATCGAGCATGGGCTGGCGCCGGCGGTCGAGCCTTTGACGCGGTTTGCGATCGAGGCGCCTTGCGGGCTGGTGCGGCTGTCCTGCGAGGTCAAAGCCGGCAGAGTCGGCACAGTCACCTTCGAGAGCGTGCCGGCCTTCGTCCAGGCGCTCGACCTCGTCGTCGACGTGCAGGGCTTGGGCGCGGTGACGACAGACATCGCCTATGGCGGCGCGTTCTACTGCATCCTGCCGGCGTCGCGGTTCGGGCTCGACCTGTTCGAGAGCCCAGTATCCGAGATCGTCGAGGCGGCCAGGCGGCTCACCGATGCGGTGCGGGCCACTATGAGGGTCGCGCATCCGACCGAGCCCGATCTCGGCTTTCTCTACGGCACGATCGTCACCGACGAGGCTCAAGGGTGCGAGACCAGCTTCAACCTCTGCGTCTTCGCCGAGCGCCAGATCGACCGCTCGCCGACGGGGTCGGGCGTGACCGCGCGGATGGCGCTGGACCATGCCAAGGGGCTGGTCGCGGCGGGTAAAGAGCGGCTCTTTCGGAGCATCACCGGCGGCACGTTTTCCGGAAGAGTGGTGGGGCCGACGGAGTTCCCGGCGCAGGGCGCGGTGACGGTCGCGGTCGGCGGCACGAGCCATTTTTCGGGGACGAGCCATTTCGTCATCGAGCCGGACGATCCGCTCGGACACGGCTTTTCGCTGCCGGCGCGCTTCGGCGAGATCGTGGATCGCTGAAGCAGCCCGCGTTCAGATTGAGGCGCGGGAGCCTCAACGCGAACCCCTTCCCCACAAGGGGGAGGGGTTTCCGGCGTTGCTTCCACTGAATCATTAACCGCGCCCGGCAACCCTAATCCGGGAAAATGCTCGACCCGCACCGGAAACTGTCCGTTTTCGTCGATCGCGGAAGGCTCGGGGTAAGCATTTCCCCGCATGCTCCCCGGCAATAGAGCGCGGAGAAGCCTGATGTCTGTCGGAAACTGGGACGCGCCCGCTACGGCATCGAGCGGCCTGTCCGCGCGCCTGTCGCGATTGCTGGGCATGCCGGGCTTCTGGCTGACCGCCTTCCTCATCGCCGTCGTCGCAACACTGAGCCTGAAGCTGCGCCTGCCGCTCGGCGCGAACTACTGGGACACGGCGGTCTATCTCGACGCGATCCAGCGCATCAGCATGGGGCAGGCCCCGAGTCTCGACTTCTTCGCGCCGGTCGGCCCGCTCGGCTATTATCTCGCTGCCGCACTGCACGCTGTCTTCCCGCAGGCGCAGCCGATGTTGCTGGTGAACTGGGCGCTGCTCCCGGTGCTGCTGCCGGTCATGGCGCTCGTCGCGGCCCATGTCGGTGCGCGCTCGCGCGGACAGGCGCTGGCGCTGCTGTTGCCCTTCCTGCTCTTCGCCTCGCTGCCGATCAACCTGCACAGCCTCTATCCGCAGCCGGGCTTTGACGGGTTTGGCCATTACAACCGCCATATCGCCCTGCTGCTCTATGCGCTGATCGCGAGCCTGCTGTTCGTTCGCCACCGCGCCTTGCTGGCGGGCCTCGTCGCGGCGCTGATGCTGAGCCTATTCCTGGTCAAAATCACCGGGGCTGTGGCGGGCGCGATGCTCGTCGGACATGCCGTCGTCGCCGGGCGACTGAGGCTGCGCGAGGCGGTGATCGCGGCGCTCGCGGTCGTGACGGCGCTGGCTGCGCTCGATCTCGCCACGGGTCTGGTGCGGGCCTACCTCGCCGACATCCTGACGCTGCTCTCGCTCAACACCGGCGCGCTGCTGCCGCGCTTCCTCACCGTCGCCTCGGTGAAGTTCAACGTCATCGGCCCGGCGCTGATGCTGCTCGCCGCACTGGCGCTGGCGGCCTGGCGCGAGCGGCCGGCGCTGTCGCTGACCACCTTACGCGCGCTCGCCGATTCCCCGCTCGGCTGGCTTGCCGCCGGTTTGCTGGCGCTGACCTTCTTCGAGACGCAGAACACCGGCTCGCTCGAATTCATCGGGCTGTGGCCGGTCCTGTTGACCGTGCTGCTCGTATGGCACGGCAGCCGCAACCCCTTGCGGCCCATCGTGCTCGTGCTGGCGCTTGCGGTCGCGCTGCCGAGCGCGCTGATCTTCGTCGAGCGCAGTGCGCGGGCCGCGCTCGGCGCGCCGGGCTACGTCGCGCTTGCCGTGCCCGACCTCGGGCCTCTCGGACGCGTCAGCGTCAAGCGCGACATCGCCGAGCGGGCAAGCGCGATGCTCGGCCATTACGCCGCCCATCAGGTCGCCTATCGCGACCTCGTCGCGCGCGGGATGCTGCCCTCCTACATCCTCTATTCCGAGATCGACTATCAGGCGGCCTGGCTGCTCGAACTGCAGCAGGGCGTGGCCGCGATCCGGACCTGGGAGACGGCGAACAACCGCCGACTCAACGGCTTTTTCACGCTCGATTTCGTCGATGCGGTGAACCCGCTGCTCGACCGCGCAGCCCCGCGCCATGTCCCGATCGGCATAGATCCCGGCCGCAGCAACCCGGCGCTCTCAGCGCAGACGCTTGCCGCGCTGGCCGGGACGGACGCGATCCTGCAGCCGAAATGCCCGCCGACCACGGCGCGCGAGGCGATCGCGATCCATTTCGGCAAGGCGCTGGAGGGACGGACGGTCGTTGCGCTCTCGCCGTGCTGGGACATGCATCTGCGGCAGTGAGCCGCGCTGTTGCTAACACCTGCCGTCATTGCGAGCGTAGCGAAGCAATGACGGCTGAAGCAGAGGTTACCCTACCCCCGCGCCGCGACCGCCGCCGACCAGGGCGAGACCATGTCGCTGACACCCTCCGCGCCATCGCGGTCGACGCGGATGAGGTTGGGGCAGGCGAAGTTGATCGGCAGCACGCCGTGCTCGACGACCGAGAGCGGCCCGACCGCTTCGAGCGCCGCCAGCGTCTGCGCCGGCAGGCGCATGTCGGCGCTGGTCGAATCCGGACCCGACACGTCGATGCGCGGCCAGTGCGCCGCCGTCTCGACGTCGGTCCTTGAGTCCAGCGTGAAGGCGAGCATCTGGTAGACGCTGGCGAGGATGCGCCGCCCGCCCGAAGAGCCGGCTGCGTAGCGCGGCCAGCCGCCATCCTTCGGCGTCACCACCACGGGGCACATGTTGCAGAGCGGGCGCGCGCCGGGCGCGATCGCATTGGCGCTGCCGGGGCGTGGATCGAACCACATCATGCCGTTGTTCATCAGCACGCCGGTATCGGGCAGCACGACGCGGCTGCCCATGGAGGAGAGCAAAGTCGTCGTCATCGCGACGAGATTGCCATCGCCATCGACCACGGTGAGATGGGTGGTGCAGGTGTCGCCGGGCTCGGTTGCGGCTCCCTGTGCAGATTGCGCCGCGCCGAGCCCTTCGAGGCGGCTGGCATAGGCCTGCCGCATCACCTGCGAGAGCGTCGCGAACCAGGCGGCGTCGGGGCCGTCCGGGCCGGGTTTTGCGCCCACCATGCCCTCGATGACGGCTTCCAGCGTCGGGGCGGCGGTGAGGCCGCCGGCGGTGTGGATCAGATGCGTGCCGCGCCAGTCGATCGACGGAGCATCGCGCAGGGTCGCGCGGCAATCGGCGAGGTCCTGCGCATCGACGACGCCGCCGGCAGCGGCGATGTCGGCGGCAAGCCGCTTGGCGACATCGCCGCGATAGAAATCGTCGAGGCCGGCCTTGGCGAGATGCTCCAGCGTCTCGGGCAGCTTGCCGAGGCGGAAGAATCCGGGCTCGCCCTGATAGGGCGGCACCGGCGGGAGGCCGTTCGGCAGGTAGATGCGGGCGCTCTCCTCGTAGAGCCGCAGCACCGAGGCCGAGGAGGCGATCTTCAGCGTCGTGTACCAGTCCTGCGCCAGCCCGCGCCTTGCGAGTGCGATCGCAGGCGCGAGCAGGTCGGAGACAGGAAGGCCTGAGCCAAAGCTGCGCTTGAGCAGATCGTAGCCGGCGACCGAGGACGGGATGCAGAAGGAGAGCGGGCCGTGGATGTTGCGGTCTCCGACCACTTCGGGCCAGGTGAAGAGGTCGCGCTTCATCTGCCCCGTCAGCGGATAATCGGCCGGGTCGGCGCGGCGCGGCGCGACCGGGCCGAAATCGACGACCTTCGCCTGCGTCTCGCCGGCTCTCAGCACCACGGCGAAGCCGATGCCGCCGAGCCCGCTGTTCCAGGGTTCGAGCGCCGCCAGCGCGAAGGCGGTCGCGACCGCCGCATCGGCCGCATTGCCGCCGGCCTCGAGGATCGCGACGCCCGCTTCCGCCGCCTCGCGGTTCTGCGAGACGACGATGCCGCGGCGACCCTTCGCGCCGGGCTTGGAGAGCGTCCAGTTCTGGGTGCGGTAAGGCGTGGTCATGGCTTTAAGTCTCTCATGGCTTTGGGCGTGGTGGCTCTCTCAGCCCTCATCCTGAGGAGGCCCGCAGGGCCGTCTCGAAGGATTGTCCAGATGCCTCCGGAGCCTTCTGGACAATCCTTCGAGACGCCGCTTCGCGGCTCCTCAGGATGAGGGCTGAGGGAATCGAAGGCTTCGTCACACCACCCGGTCCCGCTCGGGCACGGGCTCGCCGCGCGAGACGCGGACGATGTTGGCGTACATCTGGTTGACCGTCCTGTCGAAATTATCGGCCGCACCGGCGGCGAGATGCGGCGTCAGAACGAGGTTGTCGAGCGCGAGCAGTGGACTGTCGGCAGGCAGCGGCTCGATGGCGAAGACGTCCATCGCGGCGGCGTGGATCGCGCCGTCGCGCAGGGCCGCGATCAGGTCGTTCTCGACGACGACGCCGCCGCGCGCGACATTGACCAGAACGGCCGTGCGCTTCATCGCCGCAAAGGCCGCAGCGTCGATCAGGTTCGCCGTCTCAGGCGTCAGCGGACAGTGCAGCGAGACGATGTCCGACTGCGCCAGGATTTCGGCGAGCGAGGCGTGGCGGACGCCGAGCGCGGCGTTTTCTTCGGCCGATAGCGGCTGGCGCTTGCTGTAGAGGATGGTGCAGCCAAAACTCTTGAGCAGGCGGGCGACGTTCTGGCCGATCGCGCCGAAACCGACGAGCCCGACCGTCTTGCCGGACAGCATATAGGTTTCGCCCGGCAGGCGGCCTCCGATCCAGTCGCCCTGCTTCATGCGCGCGTGGCTGTGCGAAATGCAGCGCAGCGCGGACAGCATCAGCCCGAGCGTGAATTCGGCGACGGGGACGGCGTTGCTGCCGGTGGTGCGGGCGACACTGACGCCGAGTGCGCGCGCCGCCTCGATATCGAGATTGTCAATGCCGACGCCCCATTTGTGCAAAAGCTTGAGCTTTTTCGCAGCCCTCAGCACCTCGCCCGAGACGCCGACCTGGCCGGCGATGGCGTAGTCGGCGTCGGCGATGATCTCCTTGAGATGGTCGTCGCCGCGCGCCGTCCCGTGGGTCAGCACGAAGCCCGGCGGCAGCAGCGCGCGCAGTTTGGCGGCGCGCTCGGGCGTCAGCGGGTCGAGGACGAGGATGGTCTCGGTCATGGCGATCGCGATCAGATGGAGAAGCGCACGCCGGCGCGCGCCAGCCCGCCGGAGATCGCAACCGGCGTGCCATCGGCGCGCCAGCAGGCCGCGCCCGTCAGCATGCCGTCGGCGTCGAGCGCAATGGCGTTCATGCCGCCGGCGACGCGCTGGACGCGGGCGACGACGTGGCCGCGCGCGGCCAGCGCCTCTGCGACGTCCTCGGGAAAGGCCTGCTCCAGTTCGAGCGCGCCGCCCTCGGTCCAGATGCGCGGGGCCTCGACCGCCTCCTGCAGGCTCATGCCGTGGTCGATCAGGTTGACGATCGCCTGCATCGCCGACGGGAAGATCCGCAAGGCCCCGGGCAGGCCGAGCGCGAAAGCGAACTTGCCGTCGCGCAGCGCCATCATCGGCGCCATCGAGGTAAAGCAGCGCTTTCCGGGCGCGATCGAGAGCGCGCGGCCGGGATGGGGATCGAAATTGAACATGTAGTTGTTGGCGATCATGCCCGTGCCGGGAATCTGCACGCAGGCCCCGAACAGGCCGTTGATGGTCTGCGTCGTCGAAACGACGTTGCCGGCGGCATCGGCGACCGTGACATGGGTGGTGTCGGCCGATTCGCCGCCGGAGAGGCCGGGCGTCCACGCCTTGGCCCGCGCAATGTCGATGCCGGCGCGGCGCTCGTCGGCATAGGCTTTCGCCGTCAGCCGCGCGACCGGGACCGCGACGAAGGCAGGGTCTGCCGTGGCGACCGCGCGGTCGGCGAAGGCGATCTTCAGCGCCTCGGCCATCAGGTGGACGGTCTCGGTCGAGCCGAAGCCGAGCGCGCCGATGTCGTAGGCCTCCAGAATGTTGAGCATCTGGACGATGTGGACGCCCGACGAGGCCGGCGGCGGCGGCCCGATGATCTCGAAGCCGCGATAGGTTCCTCGCACCGGCTCGCGCTCGACCGGCTTGTAAGCCGCGAGATCGGCCTTGCCGATCAGGCCGCCGCTCTTGGCCATGAAGCCGGCCAGCGCCTCGCCTAGCGGGCCGTCATAGAGCGCGGCCGGGCCAGCTTGCGCGATCAGGCGCAGGCTTTGGGCGTAGTCGCCCTGATTGAGCCGCGCGCCGGGCTGGAGCGGCCCGCCGCCGGGCAGGAACAAAGCCGACAGGCCGGGATCGGCCGCGATATCGGGCGCGCAGTCCGAAACGCAGTCGCTGAGATAGGGGCTGACGACGAAGCCGCGCTCGGCCAGCGCGATCGCGGGCGCCAACACCTCGGCCAGCGGCATCGTCCCGAAGCGATCGAGGGCCTCGCACCAGGCGGCGAGCGCGCCGGGCACGGCGACGGCCCTGGGCCCGACCAGGTTCTCGCGGCCTCTCGTGTCGCGGGATTTGCCGATCTCGTCCGACAACGTCTCGTACATGTCGGGCGTGGCTTTGAGCGGCGCGGTCGAGAGCCCGTCGAGGATGAGATGGCGGCCGTCGGCCAGCCGGATATGGGCGACGCCGCCGCCGAGCACGCCGACCATCATCGGCTCGACCACTGTGAGCGCGAACAGCGCGGCGATGGCGGCATCGATGGCGTTACCGCCTGCGAGCAGCATCTGCGAGCCGGCAGCCGAGGCGAGCGGATGGTTGGTCACCACCATGCCACGCGAACCGGTGGCCGGACGCTTCTCACAGGTGAAGGGCGCGTGACGGGGCGGACGGGCGCTCGTCATTGCGCGGACCGATCCGATGTGATGATGCGATTCATCCTGTGCGAAGCCCCCTGTCCTTCGCCAGCATAGCTGCGAATATGACGCGGCGAACGCGCTCAGCGGATGCGGGTCATGCGCGCAGGAGGCAGGCGCGACGGCGGCCGGCGACCGGCTCCACTCCCGCGATCTGATTTGCGTCATCGTCGCCATGGTGGCCAAGATCGCGCGGCTCCGGGACCGCGCGGCAGGCGGCGGCAGAACTACTGCGCGTTGCGCGCGCCATAGGCGGCGGCGGCGGCGCGGTTGGGCAGGCGCAAGGTCCGCAACAGCGCCGCGACATGGATCTTGACCGTGCCCTCGCCGAGGCCGAGCTGGCGTGCGATCTCCTTGTTTGAGCGGCCGAGCACCAGCGCATCGAGCACCTCGCGCTGGCGCGGCGTCAGCCTGGCCGTGCTGGCCGAGGCCTGTTCGGAGGAGAGCGGCGCGGCGGAGGCCTCGGAGGCAGGCGGCTGGGCGAGACAGGCGGGCACATAGATCTGCCCGGACAACACCGTCTCCAGCGCGCGGCAGAGTTCGGCCGGCCCGATGACCTTGGGGATGTAGCCATGCACCCCGGCCCCGAGCGCGCCGAGAATGTCCTCGCGCGCCGTCGAGCCCGAGACGACCGCAAGCGTGACCTGCTCGGCGCATTCGCGCACGGCCGCCAGGCTCGCCGCCTGCTTCATGCCCGGCATGGACAGGTCGAACAGCGCCAGCCTGATGTCGGGGCGGGTGCCGAGCAGCTCCAGCGCATCGTCCAGCGAGCCGGCCTCCAGCACGGTCTCGAAGCCGAGCTGCCTTGTCAGGATGGCGCTCAGCGCGATGCGGAAGAAGGCGTCGTCATCGGCGATCAGGGCGCAGGAACGGGATACGGCCATGGCGAAAGAAGCCTTCGGGATCGAACGGGTAGCGCGCGGATGAGCCGAGATAGCGCCCGCCGGTCTTCACGACGGGTTAACGCTAACGGCAGATGGGCCGGCGGTCCAAGCGCCGTCGCAGCCGCGCACCGAAGCCGATCGCGACGGGAAAACCTTGGACGCCCCCGGACGGACTAGGCCGATCGGACGGGTCGGTGACGGCCAGCAAAACCGGATGCGCAGCACCCATGGCATGGTTACGGGATGATGACCGGAAAACCGCGCATTTGCGACGATCGCGCGCAGCCGAGGCGAACGCCATGTCCGCCGGTCACGGCGTGTTTCATGCGTCGCAGACCGCCCTGCCCCGGTCGAATGGCCTAGTCCGTCCGCGCCGACCCGGAGACCGCCGCAGGCAAGCCTTTGTTTACAGCGCCAGCCCGAGTTTCGGCCTGTCCCGACGTGCTTTCACAGGAAGCATCGACAGGGCTGAAACGAGGCTGTCCGCGTCATGTTGCGTTTTCGTCCTTTCCCGATCCGACGCGACGTCGCCCTTCTGGTGGCGCTCGCCCTGTCGAGCGATGCGGCCCGCGCCGCCGACTGGTACACCGGCGCAAGCCCCGCCAAGGGCGCGGAAGACTGGATCGTCAGCCTCGACGCCTCGACCACGGTGACCTCCAACAACTCGGTCTTCGCCAATGCCGGCGGCACGGCCGCGATCGGCGGCTCGCTTCGCGAAAGCGGCGCGCGCATCCGCGTCGAGGCGCTGGCGGGAACCTATGAATACCGCGCCGACAGCGGGGCCAAGGTGCGCGGCGAGCAGATCGAGGGCGCGGCGCTCGCCGGCTATGAATGGGTCTGGCGCGAGGCCAAGCTCGCGGGCTTCGTCGGCCTGTCGGTGCGCAACACCTCGCTCTCGGTGGCCGACCCGGCGAACCCGGTCATCGGCACGAGCTACGGGCTGAAGGGCGCGCTGGACTTCTACGCCAAGCCGAGCGAGCGCACGATGGTGCAGGCCTATGGCTCGTTCAGCACCAACGACATGGCCTATTTCGGCCGGATCAAGGCCGGCTACCGCGTCGGCGGCGACATCTATCTCGGCCCCGAGGTCGCCATCCTCGGCAACGACTTCTACAACCAGTTCCGCATCGGCGCGCATCTGACCGGGCTGCAGCTCGGGCCGATCCAGGCCTCGCTCTCGGCCGGCTACCAGTACGACCGCGAGCAGAAGAGCGGCGTCTATGGCGCGGTCGATGTCCGGGCGCAGTTCTGACGCCATGACCGACGCGACCATGACAGACGCTTCCATCCCCTCCGCCACGCTGTCGGCTCCCGCCGCCATGGCGCGCTTTCGCCCGGCCCGCCTCGTCGCGGCGCTGCGCTGGAGCTGCTGGCTCGTCACCGGAGCCTTGATGTTCGCGCTGGTGACGCAGCCGGTCAGCGTGCAGGCGCAAGGGGCGCTCGGCCTCGTCGTCGTCGCCGGGCTCGTGCTGCTGGCGCGGCTGCCGCGGCTGGCCTGGACGCGATACCTCTTCCTCGCGCTCGGCTCGACCGTGCTGCTGCGCTATCTCTACTGGCGGCTGACCTCGACGCTGCCGCCGGCGAGCGACGCCGTCGGCTTCGGCTTCGGCGTCCTGCTGCTGGGCGCGGAGCTGTTCTGCGCCTTCGTGCTGGCGATCAGCCTGGTCATCAACGCCGACCCGTTGCGCCGCAAGAGCCTGCCGCGCGACGAGGATGCGAGCCTGCCCACGATCGACGTCTTCATCCCGAGCTACAATGAGGACGAGACCATCCTGGCGATGACGGTCGCCGCCGCGAAGAACATGGACTACCCGGTCGAGAAGCTGACCGTGTGGCTGCTCGACGATGGCGGCTCGGACCAGAAATGCAACGACAGGGACGCCGCCAGGGCCGCCGCCGCCCGCAACCGCCGCGCCACGCTGCAGGCGCTGTGCCGCGAGCTGGGCGCGGTCTATCTGACGCGGGCGAGGAACGAGCACGCCAAGGCTGGCAACCTCAATAACGGGCTGGCGCATTCGAAGGCCGAGATCGTCGTCGTCTTCGACGCAGACCATGCGCCGTTCCGGCAGTTCCTGCGCGAGACGGTCGGCCATTTCGCCCGCGATCCGAAACTCTTCCTCGTGCAGACGCCGCATGTCTTCCTCAATCCCGATCCTATCGAGAAGAACCTGCGCACTTTCCAGCGCATGCCGTCCGAGAACGAGATGTTCTATGCGGTGACCCAGCGCGGGCTCGACAAGTGGAACGGCTCGTTCTTCTGCGGCTCGGCGGCGCTGCTGCGGCGCTCGGCGCTCGCGACCACCGGCGGCTTCTCCGGCATCACCATCACCGAGGATTGCGAGACCGCCTTCGAGCTGCACGCGCAGGGCTGGACCTCGCTTTATGTCGACAAGCCGCTGATCGCCGGCCTGCAGCCGGAGACCTTCGCAAGCTTCATCGGCCAGCGCTCGCGCTGGTGCCAGGGCATGTTCCAGATCCTGATGCTGAAGAACCCGGCGATCCGGGCGGGTCTGAAGCCGATCCAGCGCATCGCCTATCTGTCGAGCATGACCTTCTGGTTCTTCCCGGTGCCGCGACTGATCTTCATGGTCGCGCCGCTGCTTTATATCTTTCTGGACGTGAAGATCTTCGTCTCCAGCGTCGACGAGACCATCGCCTACACGCTCTCCTATGTCGCCGTGAACATGGTGATGCAGAGCTATCTCTACGGCCATGTCCGCTGGCCGTGGATGTCGGAGCTCTACGAATATGTGCAGGGCGTGTTTCTCGCCAAGGCGATCGTCTCCGTCGTCGCCTCGCCGCGCAAGCCGACCTTCAACGTCACCGCCAAGGGCCTCTCGCTCGACAACGACCATCTCTCGGAGCTGGCCTGGCCGTTCTTCGGCGTCTTCGCGCTCTTGGCTCTTGGAGTCGGGACCGCCGTCTTCCGCTATCTGTTCGAGCCCGGCGTCACCGAACTCATGCTGGTCGTCGGCCTGTGGACCGGCTTCAACCTGCTGGTGGCGGGCGTGGCGCTGGGCGCCGTCGCCGAGCGCAAACAGGTCGACCGGCATCCGCGCCTGAGCGTGACGCGCAAGGGCATGCTGAGCGTCGAGGGCCATGCCATCCCGGTCTCGATCGAAAACGTCTCGGCCGGCGGCTGCGGCGTCGTGATCGCGGCGCTGCCGGGCGGGCTTGTCCTCAAGGCGGGCGAGAGCTCTGGCCTGCTTGCTGTGGAACCCTGCGAGGGCGTCAGCCCGCAGCCGCCGGTCGCGGTCTCGCTCAGCCATGTCGCGCAACTGGGCGAGACCAGCCGCTGCGGGCTGTCCTTTACCGCGCTGAAGCCGGCGCAGTACCGCACTGTGGCGGAGCTGATGTATGGCGACGCCGGCGCGATCGCGCGCTTTCTGGAGGGCCGGCGCAAGCCGATCGGCCTGGTGCGCGGCAGCGCCCGCTTCATACTCTGGGGCGTCACCGAGCCGCTGCGCGCGCTGGCCTACGCCGTCCGCAAGCGCCCCGACGCCGAGACCGCAACCGTCGCGACCGAACCTGCGCCGGTCATCGCGCCGGCCTTCGATCCGACGGCCTTCACGGCCATCGTCCGGTCGCTCGCCGCCCAGACGCACCCCCTCGTGGCGACCGAGCCCAAGCTCTCGGCGCAGGACTGGCTCGCCTCGATCGCCACCCTGTCGGGCGCGCGGCCGCCCGTCCCAAGCGACGACGCGCCCCTGCTGGCGGGGGCTGCCTGAACCGATGCGCCTGCGCCTTGCCCATCACGCTGCGCTCAGCGCCTGCGTCGCCTCCATCATCGTCGCGGCGGCGGCGGTGCAGGCGCAGAGCTTCGTCGGCGTCGGCCCGGTGCGCAGCTTCGTGCTGCCGACCGAACCGCGCGGCGAGCCGACGCCCGAACCCGCAGTGATCGCGCCGCCGATCGTGGCCGCCGCGCCGCGCGATGACGGCCTGCGCCGCCTGCCGATGACGCTGAAGGGGTTCCGCTTCACGGGGGAATGGGCGCAGAACCAGTGGCCGGTCCATCTGACCGCGCAGCAGGCGCGCGAGCCGGCCCGCTTCCGGCTGGCCTTCCTCTCGGCGATCTCGGTGATGCCGGAAGGCTCGCAGGCGACGCTGAGCATCAATGGCGCGGTGATCGCCAGGACCGCGCTCGCCCCGCCCGACGCCGTGGCGACGCGCGATTTCGCGGTGCCAGCCGGCCTGCTCAAGCCCGGCTTCAACGCCGTGCGCCTGCTGATCGAGCAGCGCCACCGCGTCGATTGCTCGCCGGCTGCGACCTATGAACTCTGGACCGCGCTCGACGCCGCGCAGACCGGGCTGCTGCTGGGCCATGCCGGCGGTTTCTCGACGCCGGCCGACATCGCCGCCGTGCCGCCGCGCCGCGACGGCGCGAACGCGATCCGCCTCCTGCTCGCGGGCAAGCTCTCGCCAGAGATGGCCGGGCGCGCCGTCAGGGCGGCGCAGATCGCCGCGCTCGCCGGCCGCTCATTGCAGCCGGTGGTCGACATCGCCGGAGCGGAGCCGGAGAGCGGCGGGCTCGCACTGGCCATCGGCACGGCCGAGGAGCTGCTGACCCGGCCCGAACTGGCCGATCTCGGCGCTGTCGCCGGGCCGCGCTACGGCTTTCTGCCGGCAGCCGCCGGGCGCGGACCGAGATTCGTCGTGACCGGCAACAGCGCGGCCGATCTCGATGTCGCGCTGGCGCGCTGGAACGCCGAGCGTCTCGCCACCGCCGCGACCGGATCGGAAGCGGGGCTGCAGGCGGCGGCGCTCCTGCCCGGCCATGCGGCCAGCGGCGCGTCAGAGCGGATCGCGCTGCGCCAGACCGGTTTTTCGGGCGCGGAGTTCTCCGGCCGGCTGTTCCGGCTCGGGCTCGACATCGCCATGCCGATGGACTTCCTGCCGGCCGATTACGACCGCATGGCGCTGAATCTCGCAGGCTCGCACAGCGCCGATCTCGGCCGGCAGGCCAGTATCCTGGTCGAGGTCAACGGCCATGCCGCCGCGACGCAGATGCTGCGGGCGGGCGCTGCCGACGACCTCGAACGCAACCAGATCTTCCTGCCGCTGCGCCTGCTGAAGCCCGGCCAGAACCGCATCGAGATCCTGGCGCAGACGCCGACGCAGGCCGACGAGACCTGCCAGGTCTCGCGCGCCTCCTCGCTGCGCCGCCTCCAGATCCTCGACCGCAGCGAACTCGTGCTGCCGCGCATCGCCCGCATCGGCCGCGCGCCGGAGCTTTCGCTGCTGGCGGCGGGCGGCTTCCCGTTCTCGCGCGAGGGCGCAAAGCCGGTCCTGTTCGTGCCCAATCCCGACCGCCAGACCATGGCGGCGGCTCTGACGCTGGCCGCGCGTCTGGCGGTCGCCGCCGGCCGGCCAATCGACTTCAGCTTCGCCATGACACCGCCCGCGCGCGACGCTGGCGAGGTTTTGATGGTCTCGCCCGCGCCAAAGCTCGAGCCGGCGCTGCTGCGCGCCGCAGGCGTCGATCCGGCCGGGCTCGAAAGCGCCTGGCGCAATGGCGCCCAGCCGGGCGCATACCGCCCGGTCTCGCCTGCCTCCGATGCGGAAGCGCTGGCGCAGCGCTGCGCCCTGCCGCAGGCAGTTCTCCAGACGACCGTCCTCAAGAACGAGGCTCACGCGCCTGCCGCCAGCCTGTCGCTCGCCAGCCTCGGGCTCAGGGCGAGCCTGCCGGCCCTGCCCTTCTGGGCGCCGGCCGAGCCCGGCGCAGCGTCGTCGGAGGCCGAGGTGGTGCAGGCCCGCGCGGCGCTGATCGTCGGGCAGGATTTCCCCGACGCCGCGTCCCGCAACCTCTGGACCGTTGTCACCGCGCCCGACGCCGCCGCGCTGAAGGCCGGCGTCGAGTGCCTGACGCACCCCCAGATCTGGAGCAGGCTCGGCGGCCGGCTCGCCGCGCTCAACGCCGATGAGAGCGTCATCGCCTTGCCCGCCGGCGAGCGGCTGCGCCATGTCGCGACGCAGGGGTTCGACGTCCTGAACCTGCGCCTCGTCGCAGCCGGCTGGCTCTCGCTCAACCCGCTCGCCTATGTCGGGCTCGTGCTGGCGCTGGTGCTGTGTCTCGCCGCCGCGACGCTCTGGCTCGTGCTCAACACCGGCAGGAGGCAGGAATGACCGGCTTTCGACTGCGGAGTTTCGCGCTCTGGCTCTGCCTTGCTCTGGGCCTGCTGGCGCTTCCTTCGGCACAGGCCGCAGCGCCGAAGCAGGGCGGCGTCGGGCTTCACGGCATGCTGCCGAACAAGGAGGCATGGCGCGCCTACAAGACGCGCTTCGTCACCGAGGCCGGCCGCGTGGTCGACACCGCCAACGGCTCGATCAGCCATAGCGAAGGCCAGGGCTACGCCATGCTGCTCGCAGTCGCGGCCGACGACCGCGCCGGCTTCGAGCGGATCTGGGGCTGGACGCGGGCCAATCTGTTCGTGCGCGACGACCAGCTCGCCGCCTGGCGCTGGGAGCCGGAGAAGCGCCCGGCCGTCGCCGACATGAACAACGCCAGCGATGGCGACCTGCTGATCGCCTGGGCGCTGACGGAAGCCGCCGAGGCCTGGGGCGATGTCTCCCACAAGGTCGCGGCGCGGCGTGTCGCGGTCGAGATCGGGCGCAAGCTGATCCTGCTCAAGACCGCCCATGGCCCGCTGCTGCTGCCGGGGCTGACCGGGTTCTCGGCCGAAGATCGCCCGGACGGGCCGGTGCTGAACCTGTCCTATTACGTCTTCCCGGCCTTCGCGCGCCTGCCGCTGGTCGCGCCGGAATTCGACTGGGCGGGGCTTGGCCGCGCCGGGCTGAAGCTGATCGAAAAGGCGCGTTTCGGGCCGGCTAAACTGCCGAGCGACTGGATCACTCTGACCGGCGGCGAGCCGCAGCCGGCGCAAGGCTTTCCGGCGCAGTTCTCCTACAACGCCATCCGCATTCCGCTTTATCTCGCCTGGGCGGGTTACGACCAGCCGCGCCATCATGCGAGCTATCTCGCGATCTGGACGGGCAGGCCGCGCAAGGGCGTGGCGCTGATCGAGATCGCGCAGGGGCAGCCTTCGACGCTGCTGGAGGAGCGCGGCTACGAGGCGCTGCCGGCGCTCTCGGCCTGCGCCAGCACGGGCGCAGGCTTTCCGCGCCATCTGCGCGGTCTTCCGGCTGTCGAGAACTACTATCCCGCGACGCTGCATCTGCTGGCGCTGACCGCCGCGCGCATGAGGTATCCGTCATGCCTGCAGGATTGAACGTGGCTGCGAAACTGATCCGGACCGCCCTTCTGGCGGCGCTGCTGACCCCGCTTGCGGCTGCGGCGCAAGGCGTCGACGAGACGGCGCTGCGCTTCTACGCCGCCCATGGCCAGCGCGCCCGCGCCGAGGCGGAGGGCAAGCGGCTGGCCGCGCTGCATCCGGGCTGGAGCGTGCCCGACGACATCTGGACGGCGCGGCCGGGCCAGGCCGACGAGAAACCGCTCTGGGCGCTGTTCGCCTCGGGCGATCTCGACGGGCTGAAGCGCGCCATCGCCGCGCGCCAGCGCGCGGAAGCCGGCTGGCGGCCCTCCGACGACCTCGCCCGCAAGCTCGCGCGCAAGGAGATGCGGATCGCGCTGCTGGGCAAGGCGAAGGCGTCGCAATGGCTCGCCGTCGCCGATCTTGCCGGCAGCTTCGGCAAGAGCGGCGATATCGACGATGTCGAGCTGGCCTGGGCGGTGGCGGAGGGCTTCGCGCGCAGCGACCGGCAGCCGGAGGCGTTTGCGCTTTATGCCGCGATCCTGACCCGCCGGACCGACCCGAAGGAACGCAGCGCCACGATCCACAAGGCGATCTCGCTTCTGCCGATGGCCGATGTCGAACTCCTGCTCGCCATGGGCAAGACCGACAGCAACGGCGCGCCCGAATTCGCCGCGCTCGCCATCGACGTGACGCGCGGGCGGATCGCGGCGCTGCTGCATGACGAGCGCCAGACGCCGCTGGAGCCGGCGGAACTCGCCGCCTTCGAGACCTATGCGAAATCGGCCGAGGACGCCGGCCAGGCCGGGCTGGTGGCGTGGCTGGCGCTGAAGCAGAACCGCAGCGCCGACGCGCTGGCCTGGTTCAAGCTGGCGATCGCGCGCGGCGGCGACGCCATGATCGCGCACGGACTGGCGCATACCCTGCTGCGGCAGGGCATGCGCCGCGAGGCCGAGGAGGTCGCCTTCGCCTGGCGCGAGCCGCTGGTCAACAACGCGATCCTGTTCATCGACGTGCTGGAGAGCGAGCTGACGAAGCCGGTGCCGCCCGCGATCGAGCCCGAGCGGCTGGCGCGCTATGCCCGGGTCACGCTGGAGAGCCGCTCCGGCGAGGGCGCGCAGGCGCTGGGCTGGTATGCCTACAACTCCTGCCAGTTCGAGACCGCGCTCGACTGGTTCCAGCGCGCCGGCGCCTGGCTGCCCAAGGAGGCGACGATCTACGGCCAGGCGCTCTCCCTGCAGCGCCTCAGGCGCCAGCGCGACTTCATCGAGTTGGTCAACCGCTATGACGGGCTGTTCCCCAGAGTGGTGGCGCTGATCTTCCGCGACGGGCGCGAGACGCCGCCCGGCCCCTGCGACCAGCCGCGCGCGAGGCTGGCGGAGGAAGCAGCCCGGCCGGCCACGCTAGCAGCAATCCGCGTGCCGCAGCCCGGTTCGGCGCTGGCGCAGGAGCCGCATGCTGCGGTGAAGCGCGGCGATTTCCCGATCGCCGTCTCGCCCGAAAACCCGCTGCGCTTCCCCGACGTGGCGCGCGGCGCGAGCGAGGGCTTCCGGCCGCGCGGCGGCGAGGCGCGCCCGCTGGTGGCGCGGCGCGTCGGCGGCGTCACCGCCATGCCCTATGAGCAGCTCGGTTTCACGCTGCTGCCGGGCTGGAACGGCGCGGCCGAGCCAGCCGGCATCTCCGCCAGCGAGCAGCGCCCGGCGCGCGGCACGCTCTGGGCGGCAAGCCCCACGCAGACCGATACGCCTTCGCGGCAGGCCGCGCCGTCCGAACCCCATTCCGGCCAGGGCGAATCCGCCGCCCTGCGCTTCCGGCGCTGAACCTCAATCGATGTCGATGACCCAGCCCATGACCGTCCGCCCCTTCCCGCTCCGGCCCGTCGCGGCCGCCCTGCTGGTGCTGGCCGCCGCCGGCTGCGCCGCACGCGACGAGGTGCGCAACACCCGCTCGCTGGAGGCCTTCGCCTCGTCATCCGCCGCGCCGACGTTCGAGGCCGCCCCGACCCCCGCCAGGGACCTGCCGGCGTCGGCGGCGCTGCTGCGCCTGCCGCCGGGCGCGGAGACGGCCGTCTCGGTCGGCGAACGCCGCGAGGGCGGGCGGCGCGTGCAGGAGATCACGCTGGCGCGGCGCGAGGGCGGCGAGCGCAACCGACTGCTTCTCACGCTGTATGGCGGCAGGGCCTCGGCCAGCGAGCGGCCGAGCGAAGCCGGTATCCGCGCGGAACTCGCCGAGGCTTTTCCGGGCGAGCGCCCGCGCGTGCTGACGCAGCCGCGCCATAACGGCTTTGGCCCCTATGGGCTGGCGCTCGTCGCCGGCCCCGGCGCGCGCCGCTGCGTCTATGCCTGGCAGTGGCTCGACGGCGCGGACGCCCGCGTGCGCAGCCGGCTCGGTGGCGACGCCTCCTGGCGCGGCCTGATCTGCCGCGACGACGCCACGCTCGACCAGATCGCGGGCGGCTTCGACAGGCTCGACATCGGCAGCGCCGGCCGGGGCGAGACGAAGCCCGCGCAGGCGCGCCGCCCGGCGACGACCCATGCAGCGGCAAGGCCCGCCGCGCAGGCACCCGCCCTCGCCCCGGAGCGCCTCCAGCCCGCTCCCCAAACCTCCTATGGCGGCGGGCGCTATCTCGCGCCCGTGACCGCCCTGCCGCCCGGCGCGCCGCAGGCAGCCGGACAGGCAGCGCCCGCGCTCGACGCCAGCCTGCCGGCCGAGGCCTATCGCGGCCCGACAACACGCTCGGCGGCGGGCGGCCCCGTGCGCGTCATCGCGCTGCATGGCCGCACGCCGTCGCCGACCGACTGAGACCTTAGCCGCTTTCGCCCGTTTGTCCGCCAATCCGAGAGGCCAGCCCATGTCGCGCCGCATCCTCCTCATCGAAGACGATCCGATCTCGCAGGACATCATCCGCTCGCTGCTGGTCGGCCAGGGGCACGAGGTCGATGTCGTCACCGACGGTTTCAGCGCGCTCGATCGCGCCCGCCGGACCCGCTACGACGCGGCCCTGATCGACTATCACCTGCCGGAGATGGACGGCTACACGCTCGGCCGCCTGCTTTGCGAACAGCATCCGAGCGAAAGCGCGACGCCCGTCCTGATCGGCCTCACCGCCGACCGCAACGGGCTGGCGGCGCGGCGCGGCTCGGATGCGGTGTTCAAGGCGATCCTGCCCAAGCCGATCAAGCCGGCGGACCTGTTCGAGACGCTCGAGCGACTCTGCGCGGGCGCGCAGGCCGGCGGCGCAGGCGCGGCCGGAGCCGCCCCGCGCGAGGCGACGCTGTCGCTCTGGCGCAATCACGGCCTGCCGCTGCACCCGCGCGCCTGCATCTGCCCCGCGCCTTCGCCGGAGCAGGCGGCGGCGCTGGCCCTGTGCTTCGATCTGGTGGAGCCGGCGCAGGCCGAGCTCGTCCTGCTGCTCGAGCGCCACGGCATCAACGAGGCGATCCGGATCTCGCGCCGCGAGCCCGATCGCAAGCGGCCGGTGATCGGACTCTGCGACGACCTTGCCGATATCTGCGACGGGCTGTTCAAGGTCGCCGATGGGGAGAGCTGGCGCAAGCTCGCGACGCTGCTCGGCGCGGGCCCGGGGCGGGTCGCCGCGCCGGCGCCGACCGAGGCGAGCGTGACCGTGCTGACGCCGCCCGCCGCGAGGCCCGACGCGCCGTCCGCGCCAATTGCCGAAGCGGCCCCGCAGGTGGAGCCCGTCGCCAGGACCGCGCCTGCCGGCGCGCCCGGCCCCGTGCTGCGGCCGATCCTGCTCGCCGGCGTCACCACGCCGCTCTCAGTGCTGCGCTCCGCGATCGAGAGCCATCTGCGCCGTCCGCCGGCCGAGGCGAGCGGGGCGCGCGACCTGCTGACGCGCGCGCTGGCCTGCCTCTCGGACGTGCTGCTGGTCACCGGGACCGTGGTCGACTTTCTGAAGGAGCCCGCGCCGCAGGACGCCAGCCTGACCGGTTTCGATCCGGCCGAACTGGTCGAGAACGCCGTCACCATGATCCGCGACGTCGCGCCCGCTGGCGCGCCGCGCCTCGCCTGGCGCATCGACGCCTCCGTGCCCGGCCATGTCCGCGGCGACGCCCACCGCCTCAGCCAGATCCTGCTGACCATGCTCGACGACGCGGTGCATCTGGGACCGGGCGCGGCGACGCTGCATGTCGGCTTCGCCGATGGCGACGATCCGGCGCTCGGCTTCAGGCTGGCGCATCTGCCCGAGGCGCCGATGGAAGCCGGCGAGGTTGGCGCGCGGCGCGACGCCGGCGTGATCGCGCAATTGCGGACGATCCGTTCGGCCACGCTGCGGCGGCTGATCGCGCTCGTCGGCGGCGATGTCGCCGCTCATGAGCGGCAGGCCGGCCCGCTGACCGGCTTCACCCTGCCGGCGACGCGCGAGGCCGCGCCGGCGAGGATGTCCCCGGTCACCCCCGACAGCGGGCAACCCGCCACGGGCGCGGCACGCGTGCTGCTGGTCGATGACGGCGCGGTCGGCGGCGAGATGCTGACCCTGCTGCTGACGCAGAGCGGGCACAATGTCTGCCGCGCGCCCGATATCGAAGCGGCGATCTTCGTCGCAGCCGGTTCGCGGCAGGACCTCGCGCTGGTCGATGTCGCCGCGACGCCGGCGGCGCGGGAGGCCGCGCTGGCCGCCCTGCGGAGCTTGCGGCAGGCGCATGCCGCGATGCCCCTGATCGTGATCGCATCGGGCCTCTCCGACCAGGACCAGGCCGGGTTTGCGGCACTGGGCCGGACGACGCTGCTCGCCAAGCCGTTCTCGCCCGAGACGCTGGCCGGAGCGATCGCCGACGTCCTGCGCGTGCCGGCCCGACCGGACGCGCCCGAGCCGGCCCCGGTTGAGCCGGTGCTCGACCAAGCTATCCATGACGCGCTCGTCGCGGCGCTGGGGCAGGCCTCGGTCGAGCGGCTGACACGGCAATTGCTCGGCGAGATCGCCACGCTCGCCGAGTCCGAGGGCTTCGACGCGCAGCGCGCCGGCCGCATCGCCGAACTCGCCAGCTGTGCCGCCATGCTCGGCTTTGCCGAACTCAACACCGCCTGCGCGGCGACCGGGCGCGAGCCTGCCGCTTGCGTGGCCGTCCGGACCGCCCTGACGCGGGCGCACGCCACCGCCGCGGCATTGCGCATGGCGGCCTGAACCCGCGAGGATTGACGCTTCGTTAACCAGGCATGTGCTTGGATTTGCGGGGCTTTGCGTTTGCGAGGCCGGCCGCCGCGCCTGCTCCGGGCTGCGGCGGAAAGCGGGACTGGCAGGCGCATGACGACAGGATCGTGGCAGCTGCGTTCGCGGCGCATCACCGCGCCGGCGATCCTCGTCGGCGTGCTGACCGCCGCGAGCCTGCTGATCGCGACCACGGGCTGGTTCCTCTGGCAATCGGGCCAGCGCGCGCTGCGCGACGCGGGAGCCAACACCGAGAACCTCGTCGCGGTGCTGGACCGGCACGCGGCGCGCATGATCGATTCCATCCAGATCGTGATGACGACGGCCGGGCAGCAACTCGGCCCCGATCCGTCGGACACCGCGCGGCGCAGCTTCCTCGACGCCTGGCTCGCCGATGTGGCGCGCGGCCTGCCGCATCTGCACTCCATCGCGCTGATCGACCGGCGAAGCGGCGCGATCCTCTATGATTTCGTCCGGTCGCGGGAGGCCGGGGCGGGTCCGCTGGCGGAGCTGGCAGAGGCCGCGCGCGCCGACGCGACCGGAGGCATTCGCACCGGCCGCGCCGTTCTCGACGACCGGTCCGGACGCTGGCTCCTGCCGCTCAGCCGGATCGTCCCGCCGCGACAGGGCGTCGACGACACGATCATCGTGGCGAACCTGTCGCTGGCCTATCTGCAGGATCTGTACGAATCGCTCAGCATCGGCGCCAACGGCACGGTCGTGCTGTTCCGCGATGATGGTACGATTCTGGCGCGGCGGCCTTACGACGCCGCCAAAGTCGGCCAGAATATCGCGACGGGGCCGCTGTTTCGCGACCATCTCCCGCAACGGCCGAGCGGCACCTTCCAGGCGCGCTCCTCGATCGACGGCGTCGACCGCATCATCAGCTATCGCCGTCTCGAGGCGACTGCGCTGGTCGCGGTCGTCTCGCTCTCGCAGGCTGAGGTGCTGGCGCGCTGGACGCAGGAACTCTCCAGCGACTTCCTGGTCGCGGGACTTTGCGCCGTGCTGCTGCTCGGGCTCGGCCTGATGCTGATCCGCATGCTGCGCCAGCGCGACCGCGCCGACGCCCATCTGCGCACGACCCTGGAGCACATGCAGCAGGGGCTGCTGATGGTCGGCCCCGACCAGCGCACCGAACTCTACAATGCAAGGGCGCTCGAACTGCTCGACCTGCCCGAGGCGCTGATGGCCAGCCGGCCGCTGCCGGGGGAGGTCTTCGCCTGGCAGGACAGCCAGGGCGAATTCGACGATCTGACGCCGGAGATGCGCGACAGGATCATCCGGGGCGCGCTGGCGCAAACCCCAAGCTGCTACCAGCGGGCGCGGCGCAACGGCAGCGTGCTCGAAATCAGGACCACGCCCCTGCCCGATGGCGGGGCGGTGCGGACCTATACCGACGTCACGGAGCAGCGGCGGGCGATCGACGAGATGAACGCCAGCGTCGCCTTCGCCAATACGCTGGTGAATTCGAGCCCCGACTGCATCCAGCTTCTCGACCTCGACGGCCACATCACCTTCATCAGCGATCTCGGCCAGGAGCTGTTCGAGATCGAGGATTTCGAGAGCGTGCGCGGCCGGCACTTCTCGCAGCTGTTTCCGGAGGAGCACCGCACTCGCGTCGACCTCGCTTTGCGCCGGGTCCGCGACGGCCAGACCGACCGCTTCATCAGGATGTGCCCGACGCTTGGCGGCGTCGCGCGCTGGTGGGAGTTCATCATCACGCCTGTCCACGAGATCGGCCGCGAGAGCGAACGGCTCTTCGTCGTCGCCCGCGACATCTCCGAACGGCAGGCCCATGCCGACGAACTGAGCCGGGCCAAGGAGGCGGCCGAACGGGCGAGCCAGGCCAAGACGCAGTTCCTCGCCTCGATGAGCCACGAGATCCGCACGCCGCTGAACGCCATCCTCGGCTTCGCGGCGCTCGCGCGGGCGCGGCAGGGGCGCGACCCCGATCTCAGCCGCCAGATCGGGCTGATCGAGAAGGCCGGCGCCTCGCTGCTGACGATCCTCAACGATGTGCTCGACCTCGCCAAGATCGAGGCCGGCAAGGTCGAGCTCGAACTGCTGCCGCTCGACTTCGCCGAGCTTGCCGACGATTGCGTCGCGCTGACGCGCGGCCTCGCCGACCAGAAGGGCCTGCGGCTCGACTGCGTCTTCGCGGCCGATTTCCCCGCTCGCATCGTCGCCGACGAGGCGCGGGTGCGGCAGGTGCTGCTGAACCTGCTCAACAACGCGGTCAAGTTCACGCCATCCGGGGCGGTGACGCTGTCGGTCGCGCGCTCGGCCGACGGGACGCGCATGGGCGTCTGCGTCAGCGACACCGGAATCGGCATCTCGCAGGAGCGGATCGCGCATCTGTTCCAGGATTTCGTGCAGGTCGACGGTTCGATCAGCCGGCATTACGGCGGAACCGGGCTCGGGCTTTCGATCTCACGGCGGCTGGTCGAGCTGATGGGCGGGTCGATCGGCGTCGAGAGCGTCGTCGGCGAGGGCTCGCGCTTCCATTTCGACCTGCCGCTGGTCGAGGCCAGGGAGGATGAGGGCCGCAAGCGCCAGGACGACGCGACGCAGGCCGCCGCCATCGTCCCGCGCAACATCCTGCTCGTCGACGATCTCAGCATCAATCTGGAAATCGTCAGCGAGATGCTGATCTCGGCCGGCCACAGGGTCGATCTCGCCGAGAGCGGTCCCCAGGCGATCACGCTCTATCGCGAGCGCCGGCACGAGCTGATCCTGATGGACGTGCAGATGCCCGACATGGACGGGCTGGAGACGACGCGGCGCATCCGCGACATCGACGAGGCCGCGCGGCTGACGCCGATCGTGGCGCTGACCGCCAATGTCTTCTCGCAGCAGGTCGAGAGCTATCGCGAGGCGGGCATGAACGACCATCTCGGCAAGCCCTTCGGCCGCGACGCGCTGCTGGCGATGGTCGAGCGCTGGTCCGACCCGGAGAAACGACCGGCTGCGCCTCCCGTTCGGCCGCAAACCGCTCCCGCGCCGGACGTGCTCGACCGGGCCTGCCTCGACGAACTGACGCAGTTGCTTGGCCCCGCCAAGGTGCGCGAACTGCTGCGGCGCTTCCGCTCCGAACTGCCCGACCGGCTGCGCTCGGCCGCGTCGCCGGCCCTGCGCGCCGACGCGCATGCGATGATCTCCACCTCCGGGCTGCTCGGCTTCGCCCGGCTTTCGGCGACCGCGCGCGCGCTCGAACAGGCGGTCGACACGGGCGGCGACGTCGCTCCGCCCCTGACCAGCCTGCTCGCGGCCCGCAAGGCCGCGATGGTGACGCTCGACGACCTGCTCGCGTCCGCCGACGATGCGAGCCTGGCCGCCTGAGGCCATCGGCGCTGCCGGTCAGTCGAAACGACCTTGCCACTGCCCATTTTTCAGGCTCAATCCCCAGCGGCACCGCGTTGCACGATTGACGCACGCGTTGGCACATGGCTTGCTCGCGCCTCGGGGAACGAGCGGCCCAAGCGCCGCCGAGACATCGGCCATTGTACCTAGCGGAGGATTTTCCATGAAAGAGCACGAGATTCGCCATCTGATCGGGCAGGTGAAGGATGGCGCGATGTCGCGGCGGTCCTTCATGCGCAAGATGCTCGCGGTCGGCATCGCGGCGCCGATCGCCTCCCAGATGCTGGTCTGGCACGACGTGGCGATGGCGCAGAGCACGCGCGTCTACAAGCCGACCAAGGCCGGCGGCGGCGGCCCGCTCAAGATCCTCTACTGGCAGGCTGTGACGCTGCTGAACCCGCATTTCGCCACCGGCACCAAGGACCAGGACGGCTCGCGCGTCTTCTACGAGCCCCTGGCCGGCTGGGACAACGAGGGCAACCTCACCCCGATTCTCGCCGCCGAGGTGCCGACGCGCGCCAATGGCGGCCTGGCCGCCGACGGCCTGTCGGTGACCTGGAAGCTGAAGCCCAACGTCAAATGGCATGACGGCAAGCCGTTCACCGCCGACGATGTCGTGTTCAACTGGGAGTATGCGAAGGACCCGGCGACCGCTGCCGTGACCAGCGGCTCCTACAACAACATCACCGTCGAGAAGGTCGACAACCTGACGGTCAAGGTCGTGTTCAAGCAGCCGACCCCGTTCTGGGCCGACGCCTTCGTCGGCGTCGTCGGCATGCTGATTCCCAAGCATGTCTTCGAGCCGTTCATGGGCGGTAAGTCGCGCGAGGCTCTGGCCAACCTCAAGCCGGTCGGCACCGGCCCCTACAAGCTGGTCGATTTCAAGCCGGGCGACATCGTCATCGGCGAGCGCAACCCCGACTATCACGTCGCCAACCAGCCTCATTTCGACACGATCGAGATCAAGGGCGGCGGCGACGCGGTCTCCGCGGCGCGCGCGGTGCTGCAGACCGGCGAGTTCGACTACGCCTGGAACATGCAGGTCGAGGACGAGGTCCTGAAGCGCATGGAGACCGGCGGCCGCGGCAAGGTGCTCTCGGTGCCCAGCGGCAATATCGAGTTCATCATCCTGAACACCACCGATCCCTGGACCGAAATCGAGGGCGAACGCTCGCACGCCAAGAGCAAGCACCCGACGCTGTCGGACCCGAAGGTGCGCGAGGCGATGAACCTGCTGATCGACCGCGATTCGGTGCAGAAGTTCATCTATGGGCGCGGCGGCACAGCCACGGCCAACTTCGTCAATGCGCCGGCCCAATATCGTTCGCCGAACATGAAATACGAGTTCAACATCGACAAGGCGAACAAGATCCTCGACGACGCCGGCTACAAGCGCGGCTCCGACGGCATCCGCGAGAAGGACGGCAAGAAGCTCAAATACGTCTTCCAGACGTCGATCAACGCGCCGCGCCAGAAGACGCAGGCGATCATCAAGCAGGCCTGCCAGCGCGCCGGCATCGACATCGAGATCAAGTCGGTGACGGCGACGGTGTTCTTCTCGTCGGACTTCGCCAATCCCGACACCTACACCAAGCTCTATGTCGACATGGAGATGTACACCACCACCATGACGCAGCCCGACCCGGAGCGTTTCCTCAACCAGTTCGTGTCCTGGGAGGTCGCGACGAAGGAGAACAAGTGGCAGGGCCGCAACGTCTCGCGCTATGTCAGCGCCGAGTCGGACGAGGCCTATCGCGCGGCCCAGAAGGAACTCGACCCGGTCAAGCGCGCGGCGCTGTTCATCAAGATGAACGACATCTATTGCGGCGCCCACGTCATCCTCCCGGTTCTGGCGCGCACCCGCGTCGCCGTCGCCGGCAACACGCTGACGCCGAACTACAGCGGCTGGGACAGCGACACCTGGCAGATCGGAACCTGGTATCGCGAGGCATGATCGCGCCGCTTTCGCGGATCATCGACTTCGGGCTCGCCGGCCCGAAGTCCCCTATCGCCACCACAACGAAACCCCCGGAGCATGGCTGCCGCCATGCTCCGGCATCTTTCACGGAGCGTCCCTGATGGGCCCCTATCTCATCAGGCGTCTGCTGATCGCCCTGCCGAGCCTGCTCGGGATCAGCCTGATCCTGTTCACCGTTCTCGCCCTGGCGCCGGGCGACCCTTTCGAGGAACTGGCGACCAACCCCAACATCCCGCCCGAGGTCCGCGCCAATCTGCGCGCCAAATTCGGGATCGACGATCCCGTCCTGGTCCGCTACGTCCGCTGGCTCGCCGCCATGGCGCAGGGCGACTGGGGCTTCTCATTCGCCAGCCGCATCAATGTCGATACGCTGATCCTGCAGCGTGTGCCGACGACGCTGTTCATCGTCGGCTCATCGCAGATCCTGGCGCTGGCGATCGCGCTGCCGATCGGCATCTATGCAGCGACGCGGCCCTATTCGATCTTCGACCAGATCGCCAACACGCTCGCCTTCGTCGGCTTCTCGCTGCCGACCTTCTTCACCGGGCTGCTGTTCATCCTGGTGTTCTCGGTGACGCTGGACTGGCTGCCCTTCGTCTACCGCTCCGATCTCGCGGCGACGGGCTGGCGCTGGTACTGGGAGATGTTCCGGCAGTCGATCATGCCGATCATGGTGCTCGCCCTGTTCCAGGCGGCGTCGTACACCCGCTATGTGCGCTCCGCCGTGCTCGACGTGGTCAGGCTCGACTATGTCACGACGGCGCGAGCCAAGGGGCTCGGCGAAAAGACGGTGACGCTTCGGCATGTCACGCGCAACGCGCTGATCCCGGTCGTGACGCTGGTGGCGCTGCAGATGCCGGCGGTGTTCGGCGGCGCGATCGTCACCGAGCAGATCTTCCGCGTGCCCGGCATCGGCTCGCTGCTGATCAGCGCCATCCTCGCCAACGACACGCCGGTCATCATGGCGGTGACCTTCGTATTCTCCTGCCTCGTCGTCCTGTTCAACCTCATCGCGGACCTTCTCTATGGCTGGCTCGACCCTCGCATCTCCTACAACTGAGACGCCCGGCGTCCCGGTTGCCGGGACCGTGTCGATCTCGCCGGCGCGCGAGACCTGGCGGCGCTTCCGGCGTCACAGGCTCGCCATGGCGAGCGCGACGATCCTCGGCCTGCTGATCCTCGGCGTCGTGATCGGCCCGTGGCTCTGGCCGATCGGGATCGACGAAATCGACTTCACGGCGCGGCTGGAGACGCCGTCCTGGCGGCACCCGTTCGGCACGGACGATCTCGGCCAGGACCTCCTGGCGCGGATGATCTATGGCGGGCGCATCTCGCTGGCCGTCGGGCTCGCGGCGATGGTGGTCGCGACGCTGGTCGGCGTCGTCATCGGGGCGCTCGCGGGCATGTCGCGCGGCTACCTCGACACGGTGCTGATGTGGCTGACGGACCTCTTCCTGTCGCTGCCGCAATTGCCGCTGCTGCTGCTGGTGATCTACCTCTTCCGCGAGCAGCTCAAGGCGATCTTCGGCCTCGAGGGCGGCGTCTTCGTGCTGATCGTCATCGTCATCGGCGGCCTGCGCTGGATGCCCGTGGCGCGGCTGGTGAGGGCGCAGTTCTTCTCGCTGCGCGAAAAGGAGTTCGTCGAGGCGGCGCGCGCGCATGGCGCCTCGAAGCGCAGGCAGGTGGTCAGCCATATCCTGCCCAACGCGATCGGCCCCGTGATCGTGGCGAGTACGATCGAGGTGTCCTCCGCGATCATCGCGGAATCGACCCTGTCGTTCCTCGGCCTCGGCTTCCCGCCCGACATCCCGACCTGGGGGCGGCTGCTGTTCGACGCCAAGGACTATCTCGACGTCGCGCCACACTGGGCCCTGTTCCCGGGCGCCGCGATCTTCCTGACCGTGCTCTCGATCAACTTCATCGGCGACGGGCTGCGCGACGCGCTCGACCCGCGCCGCGTGAGCTGACGAGCGGAAAGAGCGACATGACACAGCCCATCCTCTCCGTCTCGAACCTGACGACGGCCTTCCGGGTCGAGGGCGTCTGGAAGCCGGTCGTCCGCAGCGTCTCCTTCGACATCGCGCCGAAAGAGACCGTCGCGGTCGTCGGCGAGTCCGGCTCCGGCAAGAGCGTCACCGCGCTCTCGATCATGCGGCTGACGCCGGCCGGCAACAGCCGCGTCGAGGGCTCGGTCAAGCTCAACGGCCGCGAGCTGCTGACCCTGCCGAATGCGGAGATGCGCAAGATCCGCGGCGACGACATGGCGATGATCTTTCAGGAGCCGATGACCAGCCTGAACCCGGTGCTGACCATCGGTTTCCAGATCGCGGAATCGCTGATCCTGCATCGCGGCATGTCGCGCTCGGAAGCCGAGGCCGAGGTGATCCGGCTGCTCGAGAAGGTCCGGATTCCGGCGGCGAAGTCGCGCTTCAACGAATATCCACACCGCTTCTCCGGCGGCATGCGCCAGCGCGTGATGATCGCGATGGCGCTGGCCTGCAAGCCCAAGCTGCTGATCGCCGACGAGCCGACCACCGCGCTCGACGTGACGATCCAGGCGCAGATCCTGCAGCTCATCAAGCTGCTGCAGGAGGAGGAGGGCATGTCCGTCCTCTTCATCACCCACGACATGGGCGTCGTCGCCGAAATCGCCGACCGCACGGTCGTGATGTATAATGGCGAGGCGGTCGAGACCGGGCAGACGCCCGACATCTTCGCCCGCGCCAGGCATCCCTACACCCGCTCGCTGCTCTCGGCCGTGCCCAAGCTCGGCGCGATGACAGGCAAGACCCGGCCGATGCGCTTTCCCGTGGTCGATCGCGCCACCGGCGAGTCCGACGTGCCGGTGGAGGTGCCCGACACGGTGGAGGCGGCCGCGCGGCCGGTGCTGGAGGTCTCCGGCCTGACGACGCGCTTCGACATCCGCGGCGGCATCCTGTCCCGCGTCACCGGCCGGGTGCATGCGGTTGAAAACGTCGCCTTCAGCGTGCAGGGCGGCGAGACGCTGGCGCTGGTCGGCGAATCCGGCTGCGGCAAGTCGACCACCGGGCGCTCGGTGATGCGGCTGATCGAGCCGATCGCCGGCTCGGTTCTGCTCGACGGCGTCGACATGCTGACGCTCGACCAGACCGCGCTGCGCGAGCAGCGCAAGCGCATGCAGATGATCTTCCAGGACCCGTTCGCAAGCCTGAACCCGCGCATGAACATCGGCACCGCGATCGCCGAGCCGCTGCTGATCAACAAGCTCGCGACGCGGACGCAGGCGCGCGAGCAGGTCGACGAATTGCTGCGCCGCGTCGGGCTGAACCCCGACATGGCCAATCGCTTCCCGCATGAATTCTCGGGCGGCCAGCGCCAGCGCATCTGCATCGCGCGCGCGCTCGCGGTCGAGCCCCGGCTGATCGTCGCCGACGAATCGGTCTCGGCGCTCGACGTCTCGGTCAAGGCGCAGGTCATCAACCTGATGCTGGAATTGCAGGCGCGCATGAAGCTCGCCTATCTGTTCATCTCGCACGACATGGCGGTGGTGGAGCGGGTGAGCCACCGCGTCGCGGTGATGTATCTCGGCGAGATCGTCGAGATCGGCCCGCGCGAGGCGATCTTCGGCAATCCGCAGCACCCCTATACCAAACGCCTGCTGGCGGCGGTGCCGGTCGCCGATCCGATGCGCCGGCACGACAAGCGCCCGGTCTCCAACGACGAGATCAAGAGCCCGGTACGTCCGGCCGACTACGTCCCGCCGGAGCGGATCTTCCGCGAGGTGTCGCCTGGCCACTCGGTGATGGTCTGGGGCGAGGAATGGGAGAAGCCGGCGCAGCGCGACGTGGCGGCGTGAGGCGGCCTACTCCGCCGGCGTGCGCCTGAGCGCCGGCAGCGCCGCCCGCAGCAGCGGCGGCAGGGCGTCGGGCGCGTTCTCGAAGGCCGCGATGAAATCGGCGCGCATGCGCCGGCTCCAGAACTGGTTGATATGGTCGGCGATGGCGGGAACCGCCTGCTCGTCGGGATAGGCCTTGAAGAAATCGGCGATCTGGCCAGCCATGTGCGCGAGCTTTTCGTGCTTCTCAGTGCCGGCGTGAGCTGTTTCCGTCATCGTGCAGACTCGCTCTCGCGCGCCCATTCGCCGGCGAACAGCACCGCGCCGTCCTCGCGCGCGACGCAGACCAGGGCTACGCCAAGCGCCCGCGCCCGCTCGATCGCCAGCGAGGTCGGCGCCGAGATCGCCACCAGCGCGCCGGCTCCGAAAATCGCCGCCTTCTCGACCATCTCGAAGGAGGCCCGACTGGTGACGAGCACGAAGCCGTCATTCGCAGCGTGACCAGTCCTCAGGCGCGCGCCGATCAGCTTGTCGAGCGCGTTGTGGCGGCCGACATCCTCGCGGGCAGCGAGAATACGCCCGTCCCGATCGCACCAGGCGGCGGCGTGGACCGAGCGGGTCAGCCGGTTCAGCGGCTGATGGCGTTCGATCTGCGCCAGGGCGTTGCGGATTGCGGCTGGCGTCAGCGCAGCCCGCACACCCGATCCGCGCGCGGCCTTCGGCATGTCGGACAGGCTTTCGACGCCGCAGAGCCCGCAGGAGGTCCGTCCCGAGAGGTTGCGTCGCCGCGCCAGATGCTCGCGGAAGCGGCCGGGCTCCAGATCGACCGTGACGACGATGCCGTCGCGCCGGGGCTCGATAGCGATGCCCCTGATCTCGCTGGCGCTCGCGACGATGCCCTCGGTCAGGCTGAAGCCTGTGACGAAATCCTCGATATCGGACGGCGTCGCCATCATCACCGCATAGGGCTGGTTGCCGTAGACGATGCTGACCGGCGCCTCGACCGCGACCTCGGCCATGGCCGAGCCGGGCGTGGGCGAGGCGAAGCGCAGCGGCGCGACCGAGACCGCCTGCGAGGCCGGCGGCTGGGCGGGGATGCCTTCTGAGGATCTGCTATTCCGCCGCATCGGGCAGCCTCCCCGCGTCCCGGCCGGCGATCCGGCGCAGCGACACATCCTCCTCGCGGTTGCGCTCCTGCCATTGCGAATAATAGTTCGTCCGCCGGACCTCGACGGCGGTGACCTTGTATTCCGGGCAGTTCGTCGCCCAGTCGGAATAGTCGGTCGTGATGACGTTCGCGCCGGTCTCGGCATGGTGAAACGTCGTGTAGACCACGCCCGGCTGCATGCGCTCGGACACTTCCGCGCGCAGCGAGATGTCGCCCGAACGGCTGGCCAGCGCGACGAGATCGCCGGTCTTGACGCCCCGGTTTTCGGCGTCGAAAGGGTGGATCTCCAGCACGTCCTCGTCATGCCAGGCGGAGTTGGCGGTGCGGCGGGTCTGCGCGCCGACATTGTATTGCGAGAGGATGCGGCCCGTCGTCAGGATCAGCGGGAAACGCGCGCCGGTCCGTTCTTCAGTCGGCACGAATTCGGTGATCATGAAGCGGCCCTTGCCGCGCACGAAGCGGTCGACATGCATCAGCGGCGTGCCCTCGGGCGCGGCCTCGTTGCAGGGCCATTGCACCGAGCCGAGCGCATCGAGTTTTTTGTAGCTGACGCCTGAAAAGCTCGGCGTCAGGCAGGCGATCTCGTCCATGATTTCGGACGGATGCGAATAGTCCATCTCGTAGCCGAGCGCCTTTGCGAAATCGAGCGTGACCTGCCACTCGGCCTTTCCCGAGAGCGGGGCCATGATCTGACGGACACGGTTGATGCGGCGCTCGGCGTTGGTGAAGGTGCCGTCCTTCTCCAGGAAGGACGAGCCCGGCAGGAAGACATGGGCGTATTTCGCGGTCTCGTTCAGGAACAGGTCCTGCACGACGACGCATTCCATCGCCGACAAGCCGGCGGTGACGTGCTGGGTGTTGGGATCGGACTGGGCGATGTCCTCGCCCTGGATATAGAGCGCCTTGAAGGTGCCACCGACCGCCTCGTCGAGCATGTTGGGGATGCGCAGTCCGGGCTCGTCGTCGAGCGGGACGCCCCAGATCGTCTCGAAGACCTGCCGCGTCGCATCGTCCGAGACATGGCGATAGCCGGTCATCTCATGGGGGAATGAGCCCATGTCGCAGGCGCCCTGGACATTGTTCTGGCCGCGCAGCGGATTGATGCCGACGCCCTCGCGGCCGATATTGCCGGTCGCCATGGCGAGGTTGGCCATCGCCATCACCATGGTCGAGCCCTGGCTGTGCTCGGTGACGCCAAGCCCGTAATAGATCGCGCCATTGCCGCCGGTGGCGTAGAGCCGCGCCGCGGCGCGGACATCGGCCGCCGGCACGCCGGTGAACTCTTCCGTGGCTTCAGGCGAATTGTGCTGCTGCGCGATGAAGCGAGCCCAGTGCTCGAAATCGTCCAGGTCGCAGCGCTCGCGGATGTAGTCCTCGTCGATCAGCCCCTCGGTGACGACGACATGCGCGATGGCGTTGGTGAGCGCGACATTGGTTCCGGGTTTGAGCTGGAGATGGTAGTCGGCCGCGACATGGGGCGACCGCACGATGTCGATGCGGCGCGGATCGGCGACGATCAGCTTCGCACCCTGCCGCAGGCGCTTCTTCATGCGCGAGGCGAAGACCGGATGGCCGTCCGTCGGGTTGGCGCCGATGATCAGGATGACGTCGGCCTTGGCGACCGATCTGAAATCCTGCGTGCCCGCCGAGGTGCCGAGCGTCGTCTTCAGCCCGTAGCCGGTCGGCGAATGGCAGACGCGGGCGCAGGTGTCGACATTATTGTTGCGGAAGGCGGCGCGCACCAGCTTCTGGATCAGGAAGACCTCTTCATTGGTGCAGCGCGAGGAGGTGATCGCGCCGACCGATTCGCGGCCATAGTGGCCCAGGATGCGCCTGAACTCGGAGGCCGCGTGTCCGATCGCCTCCTCCCACGAGACCTCGCGCCAGGGATCGGTGATCTTCTCCCGGATCATCGGTTTGGTGATGCGGTCCTTGTGGGTGGCGTAGCCCCAAGCGAACCGCCCCTTGACGCAGCTATGGCCTTCATTGGCCGCGCCCGCCTTGTAGGGAACCATGCGGACGACCCTGTCGCCCTGCATCTCGGCCTTGAACGAACAGCCGACGCCGCAATAGGCGCAGGTCGTGACCTTTGAATGCTCGGGCTGGCCCATCTGGATGACGCTGGTCTCCATGAGCGTCGCGGTCGGGCAGGCCTGCACGCAGGCGCCGCAGGAGACGCATTCGGAACCGAGGAAATCGGTCGGGCCGGCGGCGACGCGCGAGTCGAAACCGCGCCCGGTGATCGTCAGGGCAAAGGTGCCCTGCACCTCCTCGCAGGCGCGCACGCAGCGGTTGCAGACGATGCACTTGGTCGGATCGTAGGTGAAATAGGGATTCGAGCTGTCCTTGCCGAGCCAGTTCTCGTTGGCGAGCCCCTCCGTGCCTTTGGCGAAGACGTGGTTCTCGCCCTCATAGCCGTAGCGGACCTCGCGCAGGCCCACGCTGCCTGCCATGTCCTGCAATTCGCAGTCGCCATTGGCCGAGCAGGTCAGGCAGTCGAGCGGATGATCGGAGATGTAGAGCTCCATCACGCCCTTGCGTAAGGATGCGAGGTTTTCGCTCTGCGTGCGCACGACCATGCCGTCCTCGGCCGGGGTGGTGCAGGAGGCCGGCGTGCCGCGCCTGCCCTCGATCTCGACGAGGCAGAGCCGGCAGGAGCCGAAGGGTTCGAGCGAATCCGTGGCGCAGAGCTTGGGGATTTTCGTGCCCAGCGACATGGCTGCGGCCATCACCGAGGTCCCGGCCGACACGGTGACGCTCATGCCGTCGATCGTCAGCGTCACGGTCCTGTCCGAGACGCGGATCGGCGTGCCGAAATCGATCTCCTTGATCAGGCTCATGGCTGCATCCTTCCCTGTCTCCCTCTTGGAGCCAAGCTGTTCACAGACCCTCGGCCGCGAGCGCTTCCCTTCTCCCCTTGCGGGAGAAGGTGGCGCGCAGCGCCGGATGAGGGGTGGTCGTACGCTTTCCAAGGACCAAACAGTCCCAGCACCATCGTGACCATCGTCGTGCGACCCCTCATCCGTCAGCGCTTCGCGCTGCCACCTTCTCCCGCAAGGGAAGAAGGGAAGACCCCGCAGCGCCAGGCCGGTCGAAATCCTCGGCGAAATGGGTCAGCGCGCTCATCACCGGCATCGGGGTCAGCCCGCCCATGGCGCAGAGCGAGGCGTCGGTCATCAGCTTCGAGAGGTCGCGCAGCACGGCCAGGTTCTTCGGGCGTTCGACGCCGGCGATGATCCTGTCCATCGTCTCGACGCCGCGCGTCGCGCCGATGCGGCAGGGGGTGCATTTGCCGCAGCTTTCCTTGGCGCAGAACTCGAAGGCGAAACGGGCCTGCCTCGCCATGTCGACGCTGTCGTCGAAGACGACGATGCCGCCATGGCCGAGCATGGCGCGCATGCCGGCGAGCGCCTCGTAGTCCATCTGCACGTCGAGCTGCGCCGCCGTCAGATAGGCCCCGAGCGGGCCGCCGACCTGCACCGCGCGGACCGGCCGGCCCGTCAGCGTGCCGCCGCCGAAATCCTCGACGATCTCGCGCAGCGAGATGCCGAAGGCGAGCTCGATCAGTCCGCCGCGCCTGACGTTGCCGCCGAGCTGGACCGGCAGCGTGCCGCGCGAGCGGCCCATGCCGTAATCGGCATAGGCCTGCCCGCCATGCTGGAGAATCCACGGCACGGCGGCGAAGGAGAGCACGTTGTTGACGATGGTCGGCTTGCCGAACAGGCCCTGCAGCGCCGGGATCGGCGGCTTGGCCCGCACGACGCCGCGCCTGCCTTCGAGACTTTCGAGCAGCGCAGTCTCCTCGCCGCAGATATAGGCGCCCGCGCCGAGCCTGACCTCGAGATGGAAGGCATGGCCGGAGCCGAGCACGTCGTCGCCGAGGAGGCCGGCGTTCCCGGCTTTCAGGATGGCGCGCTGCAGCGTGCGATGGGCATGGGGGTATTCGGAGCGCAGATAGATGTAGCCGCGCGTCGCGCCGACCGCGATCGCCGCGATCGCCATACCCTCGATCAGCAGGAAGGGATCGCCTTCCATCAGCATGCGGTCGGCAAAGGTGCCGCTGTCGCCCTCGTCGGCGTTACAGACGATGTATTTCTGCTCCGCCTGAGCATCGTGGACGGTCTGCCACTTGATGCCGGTCGGGAAGCCCGCGCCGCCGCGTCCGCGCAGGCCGGATGCCTTCACCGCATCGACGATCTCCGCGCCTGTCAGAGCCAGAGCAGCCTTGAGTCCGGCAAGCCCGCCATGGGCCTGATAATCGGCCAGCGACATCGGATCGGTGACGCCGACGCGCGCGAAGGTCAGGCGCTGCTGGCGCATCATCCAGTCGAGCTTGTCCGTCAGGCCGAGGCGCAGGGCGTGCGCGCCGCCGTGCTGAAAGTCGGCCTCGAACAGGCCAGCGACGCCCTTCGCCGTAACCGGCCCATAGGCGGTGCGCCCGGCGGGGGTCTCCACCTCGACCAGCGGCTCCAGCCAGAGCATGCCGCGCGAGCCGTTGCGGACGAGGTCGATGGCGACGCCGCGCTCGTTTGCCTCGCGCAGGATCGCCTGCGCCACGGCGTCCGCGCCGACGGACAGGGAAGCGGCGTCGATCGGCACGAAGATGCGGGTCGTTTCGCTCACGCGGGTGCTCCCGCGAGGCCGCAGAGATCGGCGAGCCGGCCTGTGTCGAGCCGCCCGATCAGCTCGCCGTCGACAAGGGCGGCGGGGCCGAGCGCGCAGTTGCCGAGGCAGTAGACGGTCTCGACCGCAACGCTTTCCGTTGCGGCATCGACCATGATGCCGTGGTCGCGCGCCAGCCCCTCGACCAGCGCCTCGCAGCCGAGCGCCTGGCAGGCCTCGGCGCGACAGAGTTTGACCAGGCGGGCAGCCGGCGGGGCGCTTCTGAAATCATGGTAGAACGAGAGCGTGCCATGCACCTCGGCCCGCGACAGGTTCAGCGCCTCGGCGATCAGCGGCACGGCCTTCGGGTCAATATGGCCGAACGCCTCCTGCAGCGCATGCAGCATCGGCAGCGTTGCGCCTTCGAGATGCGCGAGGCCGGCGACGATCGCGCGGGCTTCGTCCCGGTCCCAGGCGGGGTGGCGCTGCATCGTTCCTCCATCGCTTGCCTGCCTCAAGAGCCGGCTTTTGGGGAATGAAGCGCCAAGGCTGGAACGAGTTCAAATCGATTCTACCGACCGCTTGATAGGAATTGACTATCGCGATTGTCAATTCACCATCTTTGCGCGCGCAGCTAAGCAATCCAGAGGCCTCGCGCAAACCTCTGGATTGCTTCGCTGCGCTCGCAAAGACGGCATCGGCTGCTCCCGACCTCCACCGATAGGGCGCGACTATCTTACAATCGGCCGGCGCGGCAGCACGGCCTCGGTGACCGGCTGCGACATGGCGAGCAGATTGCGGGCCAGCGGCGCGAAGGGCTGCCGGTCGGCGACGATCAGCCCGATGGTGCGCTGCGCCACGGGCTCGACCAGCGGAAGCGCGATGGCGCCCATCGGCACGCCGAAGAACTCCAGCAATTGCGTCGAGACGATGCTTGAGACGCCCTCGATGCCGGCATGGGAGCAGAGGTTGAAGATCGAGTTGGTCTCGATCGCCGGGCGCGGCGAGACCCCGACCGAGCGGAAGATGCCGTCGACGATGCGGCGGTTCTGCATGTCGGGCGTCAGCAGGCAGAGCTTTTGCGCGCCGGCATCAGCCCAGCTTATGCTTTCGCGACCGGCCAGCGGTCCGTCCTCGCGCGTCAGCAGGACATAGGATTCCTGGTAGATCGGCTTCGAGATCACCCGCTCCAGCGGCTCGTTGTCGAGATAGGTCAGTCCGACATCGAGCTCGAAGGCGTCGATGCGGCTCTGGATTTCGGCCGAGGTCAGCGACAGCACCGTCAGCGAGACCTGCGGATAGCGCGCGCAGAACGGCGCGGTGATGTGCGCCACCATCGGCAGCGCGGTCGGGATCGCGCCGAGCCGGACGCGGCCGCTGACGCCTTGCGTCAACTCGGCGATCGATTCCTTCAGAAGATCGGCTTCCGCCAGAATTCGCCGGGCATGGCCGAGCACCACCTCGCCCTCGCGGGTCAGGCCCTGGAAGCGGCGGCCGCGCTCGACAATCAGCACGCCGAGCTCGGCCTCGAGCTGGGCGATGGCCGCCGACAATGTCGGCTGCGAGACATGGCAGGCCTCGGCCGCCTTGCGGAAGTGCCGCTCGCGGGCGAGCGCGTCGAGATAGACGAGCTGTCGGATGATCATGGCGCGGCCGTCGTCGCAGGCTGATCGCCGGCCAGCAACTCGCCGGCCCAGATGCCGCGTCCGACATGGTCGGCGACGATGGCGGTGATGGCTTCGCCAGCGAAGCGGGCGAGCCGCGAGGCCGGCCGGTCGGCGGGATAGGACAGGATCAGGCGGCGCACCGGGGCGGGGCCGATCAGGGCTGCGCCCGTCAGCCGCCCGGCCGCGATGTCGTCATGGATCGGCGCCAGCGGCAGCACGGTCCAGCCATGGCCGTGGCGGACCAGATCCTTCAGCGTCGCATAAGAGTCCGCCTCCACCGCGACATCGAGCGCGAAACCGGCTTCCGTGGCGCAGCGCTCGACGATGGTGCGCAGGCCATGGCGCAGGCTCGGCAGCAGCAGGCGTCTGCCGCGCAGGGTCGAAAACGGCACGGCCCTGAGGGGCGAGAAGCCAGCCTGCGCCGGGCCGATCAGGAACAGGTTCTCCAGCAGCAGCGGCCGCGAGCGCAGCGAGCGGGCCGGGCGCGGATCGTAAAGGATCGCGACGTCGATCTCGCCGCGGTGCAACCAGTCGAGCAGGTAGCCGGTATAGGCGCTGACCAGCCGCAGCGTCGCGCCGGGATGGGCCCTGCCGAAGGCGGCGACCAGCGGCACCGCGATGATGTCGGAGACGGTCGGCGGCAGGCCGATCGCGACCGTGCCGGTCAAGGCCATATCGCTGTCGGCGGCGCTGGCGCGGATTTCGTCGAGTTCCGTCATGACGCGCGTCGCATGCCTGAGCACGTCGCGGCCCTGCTCGGTCAGCACCATGCCACGGCCGTGGCGGGAAAAGAGCGCGACGCCGAGCTCCTGCTCCAGCATCCGGACCTGCCGGCTCAGCGCCGGCTGGGCGATGTTCATACGGTCCGCCGCCTTGCTCAGGCTGCCGAGCTCGGCGACATGGATCAGCGTGCGCAGTTGTGAAATCTCCAAGAGGCAGCCTCCCCAAGCGATACCGTATCAGCATAGCTGATCACGAAAAAGGGTCGCGGATTTATAGCTGGATAGCCGTTAGGGTCGATCTGCAATCGACCGGACCGGAGCATCGTCGTGGCCCAGACCACCGTTTCAAACGCCGCCGACGCGGAGGCTGCGGCCGCCGCCGTCAGCGGCTGGCCGGCGCGGCTTTACGCCATATTGAAGGCGGCCGATGTCCGCCAGATGGCCTTCGTGCCCGATGCCGGCCACAGCGCGCTGATCCGCATGTTCCAGGGCGACGCCGATGTGAAGACCAATGTCCTCACCACCGAGGAGGAGGGCGTCGCGATCTCGACCGGGGCCTGGCTCGGCGGACAGCGCTGCGTGCTGCTGATGCAGTCGAGCGGCGTCGGCAACTGCATCAACATGCTCTCGCTGCCGGTGATGACACGGGCGCCGCTGCTAATGCTGGTGACGATGCGCGGCGAATGGGCCGAGTTCAATCCCTGGCAGGTGCCGATGGGGCGCGGTACGCAAGGAGCGCTGGAGGCTGTCGGCATCCGCGTGATGCGGGCCGATACGGCCGAAGACCTCGTCGACACCGTCGAGGCGGCCGCCGCGCTCGCCTATGAGGGCGACCAGCAGATCGCCGTGCTGATCGGCCAGCGCCTGCTCGGCAAGAAGAAGTGGTGAGCGCGATGGCCAATTCCGAAACCACTCCGCTCGCGCGCCGCGCCGTCGTCGCCGCTTTGCTCAAGGACCGGGGCGACGCGCTCGTCGTGACCGGGCTGGGCTCGGCGACCTACGACGTCCACGCCGCAGGCGACCATGACGGCAATTACTATCTCTGGGGCGCAATGGGCGGGGCGGCGCTTGTGGGCTTAGGCATCGCGCAGGCGCAACCCTCGCGGCGCGTGCTCGTCGTCACCGGCGACGGCGAGCAGTTGATGGCTTTTGGCGCGCTCGCGACCATCGCCGTGGTGAAGCCCAAAAACCTCGATATCGTGGTGATCGATAACCAGCATTTCGGCGAAACCGGGATGCAGGGCAGCCATACCGGCCATGGCGTCGATCTGGCCAAGGTCGCCGGCGTCTGCGGCTTCTCGACCGCGCGGACGCTGACCGGCATGGCCGAGGTCGAGGCGCTGGCCGGGACGCTGCAGTCCGAGGCCGAAGGTCCGCGCCTGTTCGTGATCAAGGTCGCGGCCGAAAACCCGCCGCGCTCCCTGCCCTCGCGCGACGCGGTCTACATCAAGAACCGTTTCCGTGCTCATCTGGGCCTGCCGCAGGGCTGATGCGACAACGCTATCTACACCCACCGCGTCATCCCGGACGTAGCGAAGCGGAGATCCGGGATCCATCGTAAGGCACGGCGGTGCTCTAGGATGGATCCCGGAGCGGCGCGGCTTCGCCGCTTGTCCGGGATGACGTAGTGGTTCCGAGAGAACTAATCAAAACCAAAAAAGACGAGGAAATGCTGTGACAGACATGATCGGTTTCGTCGGGCTCGGCCGCATGGGCCGGCCCATGGCCTCCAACCTCTGCCGCAAGGGTTTTCGGCTGATCGTCCATGACGTCAATCGCGAGGCCGTCGACGAACTCGCCTCGCTGCAGGCGCGCCCGGCGGAATCGGCCGGCGAGGTCGCGGCCCAGTCCGACGTGATCGTCACCATGCTGCCGAACTCGGCCATCGTCGAGCAGGTCGTGGCCGGCCCCGGCGGCGTACTGGAGAACGCCAGGCCCGGCAGCGTGATCATGGACATGAGCACGATCGACCCGCTCGTCACCGACGCACTTGCGAAGCAGGCGGCGACGAAGGGCGTCGGCTTCGTCGATGCGCCGGTCGGCCGGCTGGCGGCGCATGCCGACAGGGGCGAATCGCTGTTCATGGTCGGCGGCTCCGACGCTGACTTCGCCCGGGTGAAGCCGCTGCTCGAAGGGATGGGGACGACCATCCATCATTGCGGCCCGGTCGGTAGCGGCACACGCACCAAGCTGGTCAACAACTACCTTGCCGTGTCGCTGTGCCAGATGAACGCCGAGGCGCTGGCCTTGTCGCAGCGCTTCGGGCTGACGCTGGAGACGACGCTCGACGTGCTCTACGGCACCACGGCCGTGAACGGGCAGCTCAAGGTCAACTGGCCCAACAAGGTGCTGATCGGCGACACGGAGCCAGGCTTCACCATCGATCTGGCGCATAAGGACCTGAGCCTGATCGTGGACGCGGCCAACGCCGCCAAAGTGCCGATGCCGCTGGCGGCCGCCGCGCGCGAGGCTTTCAGCGCGGCTCGCGCCGGCGGCTTCGGCGGACGCGATTTTTCCGCGATGGTCGATGCGCTTTGCCATCAGGCCGGGATCGAGAAGCCGCGGCTGAAACGCTGACGGGAGACGGCACGATGAAGCTCGACGGCAAGGTCGCGGTGATCACGGGGGCGGCGCGGGGCCTCGGCCGCGCCTGCGCCGGGCGCTTCCTGCAGGAGGGCGCGAAGCTCGTGGTCGCCGATATCGACGGCGAGGAACTGGCCCGCACGGCGGACGCGCTCGGGCGTCCGGAAGCGGTGCTGGCCATGCCCACCGATGTGTCCAAACGCGCCGAGGTAGACGCGCTCGTCGCTGCGGCAGTCGCCCGGTTCGGGCGGCTCGACATCATGCTCAACAATGCCGGCATCGCCCGCAGCCAGTCGTTCCTCGAGATCGCCGAGAGCGATTTCGACGAGGTCATCGGGGTGAACCTGAAGGGTGCCTTCTTCGGCGTGCAGGCGGCCGGCCGGCAGATGATCGCGCAAGGCCAGGGCGGCGTCATCATCAACATGTCGTCGATCAACGCGCTGCTCGCCAACCCGAACCTTGCGACCTATGCGATCTCGAAGGGCGGCATGAACCAGCTCACCTCGGTGGCTTCGGTGGCGCTCGCCCCGCACAACATCCGCGTCGTCGGCATCGGGCCCGGCACGATCCTGACCGAGATGGTCGAGAAGGCGATCATGACCTCGGACGAAGCGCGCCGCGCCGTGCTCTCGCGCACGCCGATCGGCCGTTGCGGCGAGCCTTCCGAGATCGCGTCCGTCGCGGCCTTTCTCGCCAGCGCCGACGCCTCTTACATGACCAGCCAGACGATCTATCCCGATGGCGGGCGGCTGGTGCTGAATTATACCGTGCCCGTGGCGGAAGGCTGATCCTGCCGGCTGCTCAGGCCCGCTCCGTGCTAGGATGACGCCATGACGCGCAGCATCGACCTCAATTCCGATCTCGGCGAAGGCTATGGGCCGTGGCGCGCCGGCGACGATGAAGCCATGCTCGACCTCGTCAGCAGCGCCAACATCGCCTGCGGCGGCCATGCCGGCGATCCCGAGACGATGGTCGAAACGGTGTTGCTGGCAAAGGCGCGCGGCGTCGTGATCGGCGCGCATCCGGGCTATGCCGACCGCGAGGGTTTTGGCCGAAGGATCATCCCCTGCACGGCGCGCGAGATCGAGCGCTTCACCGCCGTGCAGATCGGGGCGCTGATGGGTGCGGCGGCGCTGGCCGGGGCGAAGGTGGCCTATGTCAAGCCGCATGGCGCGCTCGGCAACCTCGCCTGCGACGACCGCGATGTCGCCGACGCGATCGCGCGCGCTGTCGCGGCCGTCTCGCGCGATCTCGCGGTGCTGGCGATCTCGGGCACTGAGCTGGAGCCTGCCGCCCGCGCCTGCGGACTTTGCGTCCACAGTGAGATTTTCGCCGACCGGGCCTATCTGCCCAATGGACGGCTGGTGCCGCGCAGCCGCGCGGGCGCGATGATCCATGAGGCGCAAGCCGCCGCGCAACGGCTGGTCGCATTCCTCGACACCGGGCTGATGCCGGTGCTGGAGGGGCCGGCGATCCCGCTCGCGGCGCATTCGATCTGCGTACATGGCGATAGCGCCGGGGCCGTCGCCATTGCGCGGGCGGTGCGGGAGGCGCTGACAAAGGCCGGCATCACGATCGCGCCGTTCCTGCCGCGCCCGGCATGAGTGCTGGAATGATGCCCGCAGCGCGTGACAGCGACCCTTCCGTCATTGCGAGCGAAGCGAAGCAATCCAGCGTCTCGCGCCGCCCTCTGGATTGCTTCGCTTCGCTCGCAATGACGGTGAGAGCTTTGACCGTCCTGCATCGAGGGCCGCTCGCATGAATTCACCAGCACAAGGCTTCCCGCGCTTCCAGCCGGTGGCGGAGCATGCCGTTCTGGTCGAGCTCGGCGAGACCATCGATGCCGCCATCAACGCGCAGGTCCGCCGGCTGGATGCGGCGCTGGCGGCCGCGCCGTTTCCGGGCTTCACGGAAGCCGTGCCGGCCTATGCCAGCCTGCTCGTCGGCTTCGATCCGCTGGTCAGCGACCACGGCTTGGTCGAGGCGGCGATGGCGGCGCTGCTGCAAAAGCCCGCGACGCTGCCGCCCAAGGGCGAGCCGCGCAAGGTGCTGGTCTGCTACGAGGACGAGTTCGCGCCCGATCTCGACGCGGTGGCCGCCACGACCGGCCTGTCGCGCGAGGCCGTGATCGCGGCGCATCTGGCCGGCGACTACAGCGTCTTCATGTATGGCTTCGCGCCGGGCTATGCCTATCTCGCAGGCGTGCCCGAGGCGATCAGGCTGCCGCGCAAGCCCGCGCCCGTGCGCGGGATCGCGGCGGGCAGCGTGCTGATCGCCGGGCCGCAATGCCTCGTCACAACGCTCGTGATGCCGACCGGCTGGCACATCATCGGCCGTTCGCCGACGCAAATCCTGCGCGAGGAGACCGGACGGCCCTTCCTGTTCGAGATCGGCGACGATGTGCGCTTCGGGCGGATCGACCGGGCCGGCTTCGACGCCCATGTGCGGCGGGCCTGAGCCATGGCCGGCGCCGTCATCGAGATCGTGCAGGCCGGGCCGCTCGTCACCGTGCAGGATGGCGGCCGGGCGGGGCTGATGCGCTATGGTGTGCCGGCGTCGGGGCCGATGGATCGCGGCTCCTTCGCCATCGCCAATGCCGCGCTCGGCAATCCCGACGGCGCGGCGGGGATCGAGGTCTCGGTCGGCGGGCTGGCGCTGGACTGCATCGAGGGCGGCGTGACGATCGCGCTGGCGGGCGGCGGCTTTCGCGCCACGCTCGACGGCCATGAGCACCCGTCCTGGATCGTGGCGACGCTGGCGGCGGGCATGCGGCTGACGATCCGGCCCGGCCTGTGGGGAAGCTGGACCTATCTCGGCTTCGCCGGGCGGCTCGACGCGCAACCCTGGCTCGGCAGCGTCTCGACGCATGGGCCGTCCGGCTTCGGCGGCGGCAGGCTGATGGCGGGGCAGCGTCTCGTGATCGCGGATGCCGAGCGCCGCTCGGCGCGGGAAGGCGCGCTCGACTGCCCGGTCACGGCGCGACCTCGCCACACCGTCAAGGTCGTGCTCGGCCCGCAGGATCGCTTCTTCTCAGCCGATACGATCGCGACGCTGCTGTCGCAGCCCTTCACCCTGACAGACGCCTTTGACCGGATGGGCGTGCGACTGGCCGGCCCGTCGCTCAAGCCGGACGCCGTGCTCGACATGCCGTCGGAGCCGATCGCACGGGGCTCGATCCAGGTCTCGGGCGACGGCGTGCCGGCCGTGCTGCTGGCCGACCACCAGACCACCGGCGGCTATCCCAAGATCGGAACCATCATCTGCGACCATCTCGACGGCTTCGCCCAGCTGCGCAGCCGGGCGCAGGTCGCCTTCACGGCAATCTCGCCGCAAGCCGCCGTGGAGGCCGCGCGCACACGCCGGCTCCTGCAGGCGCGTTTCCTCGCAAGGCTGCGCGGCGCTTGAGCCGGCTCAGGCCGTGGCGGCCTGAGGATTCAGCCGCCACATCGTCCAGTTCAGGAAGGCGGCGAAGCTGACCCAGGCGAGATAGGGGACGAGCAGCAGCGCCGCCGTCTCATTGATCGGGGCAAAGAGCACGATCAGGCCCAGGATCGAGAGCCAGAGCAGCGCGACATCGACCAGAGCGAGGTCCATGCGGCGCAGGCCGAAGAAGAAGCCGGACCAGGCCGCGTTCAGGCCGAGCTGGACGCCGTAGAGGGCCAGAGGCAGGGCGGCCCCCGAGAAGCCCGCCTTGCGCCAGACCAGCCAGCCCGACACCGCGATCATCACATAGAGCACCGTCCAGGCCGGGGCGAACAGCCAGTTCGGAGGCCGCCACCACGGCTTCTTCAAGCGTTCATACCAGTCGCCGGGCCTGAAGATCGCGCCCGAACTCGCCACCGCGACGCAGGCCGTGACGAAGCAAAACAGTCCAAGCGCGTCGCCCCAGCTCATGATCGCTCCCGATACCCGCCGTCGCAGTCCCGTCTTCCTCCTGCAACTCTTGGCCTGCGCTTGCAACTCTTGGCCTGTGATGACGGCATCGGCAAGGCGGTTTGGCGAGCGTTTGAAAGGTGATGGCGCCGGCTGATCCCTGAGCCGGCAAGGCGTCATGCCGGGAGCGTCTGGCGGCTCTGCACAGGTCGCAAATCCGGACAATGATCTTATATGGAAAGTCACGTGATCGTCCCTTACGGAACGATCACGGCAGAACACGAAGACGATCCGCGCAAAGTCGTCGCGGGAGCCCAACCGGGCAAAGGGAGAATCCACGATCCATGAAGAAGTCCAAGGGCGGCGTCGGAGAGACCCGGGTGCAGGTCGCCGCCGTCCCTGTCCGCCACGCCGCCGATGGCGGTCTTGACGTGCTGCTCGTGACCTCGCGCACGACGCAGCGCTGGATCGTGCCAAAAGGCTGGCCGATCAAGGGCCTGGACGACAATGACGCCGCAGCGCGCGAGGCCTATGAGGAGGCCGGCGTCGTCGGCAGGATCGGCAGGAAGCCGGTCGGCCGCTACACCTACTGGAAGCGGCTCGACGACCATTTCGTGCTGTGCGAGGTCAAGCTCTACCGGCTCGCCTTCGAGCGCCAGCTCGAGAACTGGGCCGAGCAGGCGCAGAGGCAGTGCCACTGGTTCAACCGGCAGGACGCCGCCGACCTGGTCGACGAACCCGGCCTCAAGACGCTGATCGCGGCGCTGGAGCCGGTGGCCGACAAGGACTGAGGCCCCGGCTCAGCCGCCGTCGCGAGCGCCCGGCTCGTAGCGCGTCTCCAGCCGGTTGGCATGGCGGTGCAGCAGCCGCCAGCGCCCGCCCTGCAAACGGAAGACATGGGTCACCCGGTTCGACCAGCGCACCGGCTCGCTCGCGCCGGGGCGGGTGACGACGAAGGTCTCGATGTCGGTCGTGAAGGCAAGGTCCGCGCCGACCACGGTGGTGACGTTCCGATGCTCGACCGTGCCGCCGCCGAACTGCGTCGCCGCCCAGTCCCAGCGCCGCGAGACCTCGTCCCAGCCCTTCTCGTAGCCGCCCCAGCCATAGAAGGAGGTGGCGTCGTCGTCATGGGCATAGAGCGCCTTGATCGCGGCGACATCGCCATTGGCGACATCCGCCAGCGCGGCGCGCAGGCGGGCGAGAGCGTCGGCGAAGGGCTCGGGCGGGGGACGATTCGCGTCGTTCATTGTGCTCTCCAGACGGGCTGCGTCGCCGGCAGCCGATCCGATTTGGGGTACGCTGTCATCCCACGCGAGCGGCCGATCAGGCCGGCGGGATCAGCGTCACGCCGGAGCTGGCAAAGGATAGCGAGACGGGGAAACCCTCCGGCAGCATCTCGCGCGAGCCGTACTGGATCACGAAGAGTTCGCCGACGGCCGTCGTCACCATGATGTCGAGGTGGTTGCCGAGATAGGCGCATTTGCGCACCGTTCCGGGCAGGCCCGCAGCATCGGCGGCGGGCCCGATCAGCAGGCTTTCGGGCCTGATCGCGATCCGTGCCGGGCCGACCGAGAGGTCACGCGCCGGCAAGGCCACCGTCAGAGGACCGAGCGCAACGTCGGCGCGGCCGTCCGTGACGCTCGTGATGGCGACGTCGATGAGGTTCGCATCGCCGATGAAATCGGCGACGAAGGCGTTGGCGGGCTGCTCGTAGAGCTCGCGCGGCTCACCCTCCTGCGCGATCCTGGCGTTCGACATCACGATGATGCGGTCGGAGACGGCCAGCGCCTCCTCCTGGTCATGCGTGACATAGGCGACGGTGAGGTTGAGGTCCTGCTGCAGTTCGCGGATCTCCTCCCGGACGCGCCGGCGCAGCTTGGCGTCAAGGTTCGAGAGCGGCTCGTCGAAGAGCAGGACCTGCGGCTCCAGCACAAGCGCGCGCGCCACCGCGACGCGCTGCTGCTGGCCGCCCGACAGCTCCGAGGGATAGCGCTTTTCGTAGCCCGTCAGACCGACCAAAGAGAGCTTGGCCATCGCCATGTCGCGCGCCACCTCCTTGCCGAGGCCTTTCACGGTCGGGCCATAGGCCGCGTTCTCCAGCACGCTCATATGCGGAAACAGCGCATAGGACTGGAAAACCATCGAGACGTCGCGGTCCGCCGCCGAGAGCCGCGTCACATCCTTGCCGGCGATCAGGATCTGGCCCTCGCTGGCGATCTCGAGGCCCGCGATCATCCGCAGGGTCGTGGTCTTGCCGCAGCCGGAGGGGCCGAGCAGCGTCACCAGCTTGCCGGCCTCGATGGCGAAGGAGACGTTGTCGACCGCCGTGACGCTGCCATAGCGCATGGAAACGTTGCGGAACTCGACGGATGCGGGGCCGGCTTTCGCCATTCTGGGACAGTCCTTATCCAATCGCGGGGGCAGGCACGGCGGGCGCGGCCGTCGGCATGGCGGCGCGCCGCCCGAGCTTGCGCTCGCCGACGCCGAGCTGGATCAGGCCGATGCCGAGCGCCATGACGACGATCAGAACCGAGGAATAGGCGATGGCCAGCCCGAACTCCCCGGCCTCGACGCGGCCGACGATATAGGCGGTGGCGAGGTTGTATTCGGCCGAGACCAGGAAGATGACGGCGCTGACAGCAGTCATGGCGCGCACGAAGGAATAGACCAGACCCGAGACGATCGCGGGTTTCAGCAGCGGCAGCACGACGCGCCGCAGCGTCGTGAAGGACGTTGCGCGCAAGGTTGTCGAGGCCTCATCCAGGCTCTTGTCGATTTGCGACAGGCCGGCGATTCCCGAGCGGATGCCGACCGGCATGTTGCGGAAGACGAAGGCGATCACGAGGATCAGTCCCGTGCCGGTGATCTCGATCGGCGGGACGTTGAAGGCGAGGATGTAGGCGACGCCGATCACGGTGCCCGGAATGGCGAAGGACAGCATCGTTGCGAATTCGAGCGCGCCGCGCCCGGCGAAGCGCTGCCGCGTCAGCAGATAGGCGGTGATCAGGCCGATCAGCGCCGTCAGCGGGGCCGAGATCGCGGCGATCTTGATCGTGGTGAAGAAGGAATCCCAGGCTGCGCCGTCGAAGAAGAGCCCGCGGCTCCAGTCGATGGAGAACCCCGTGCGGTAATGCTCCAGCGTCGGCGTGTAGTCGCGGCCCATGGATTTCACGAAGCCGCCGGTCAGGATGACGAGATAGACCACGAGGGTGAGCGCGACCCAGGGCAGGATCACGAGGCCCGCCAGCCAGGAGACGCGGCGCGGCAGCGGCGTCGGCAGGCCGGAATCGCCCTTGCCGGTGACGGTCGCGTAGGATTTGTCGCCGAGCCAGCGCTGCTGCACCCAGAACGCGCCGAGCGTGAAGCCGAGCAGGACGATGGCGAGCACCGCCGCCTGGCCCTGATTATGCGAGGCCCCGACGACGGCAAAGAAGATCTTGGTCGAGAGCACCTCGTAATTGCCGCCGAGCACAAGCGGATTGCCGAAATCGGCCATGCTCTCGACGAAGCCGAGCAGGAAGGCGTTGGCGAGACCGGGCCTGAGCAGCGGCCAGGTCACGGTGCGGAAGGTCTGCCAGCGTTTGGCGCCGAGCGTCTGCGAGGCCTCCTCCAGGCTCGGGCTGATGCCCTGCACGACGCCGATCAGCACCAGGAACGCGATCGGCGCGAAGGCCAGCACCTGCGCCAGCAGGATACCCGGCAGGCCGTAGATCCAGCGCGAGCGCGGCACGTCGAACCATTCGTACATGACGTTGGACAGCAGCCCCGAACGGCCGAAGAGCAGGATCAGCGCCAGCCCGATGACGAAGGGCGGCGTGATGATCGGCAGCACCGTCAGCGCCCGCATCACGCGCTTGCCCGGCATGCCGGTGCGCAGGATCAGCAGCGCGCAGGCCAGCCCGAGCAGCGTGGTGATGACGCCGCACAGCACCGCCAGCAGCAGCGTGTTCCAGGCCACGCCGCAATTGGTGTTGGCGGTGATGCAGCCGAGCCCCCAGATCGACGAATCGAAGAAGCGGCTGGTGAAGGCCGAGAGGGCGAAGGCGCCGTCCGGACCGATGAGGGCGCTCTCGAGGATTGTCGCGACGGGGAAGAAGATGAACAGCCCGATCAGCAGGACGATGACGCCGATCGCGCTGGTGGTGAAGAGATCGCCCTTGCAATAGCCGCGATAGGCCAGGCCATGGCAGAGCAGCAGCAGCAACGACATGACACAAAGAAGTGCGCCGCCGCCCAGTCCCGGCTGGGCCGCGCCGGCGCGCCCGAGCAGCGCCGCGAGCCAGGGAATGCCCTGCCCCCGAATCCCGATCGCGAAGCCCTGCGCGAAGAACAGGGCGATGCCGGCCGCACCGGCCAGCATCAGGATGCGCGCCACGATCTGCTCGTTGCGCAGCGTCGTCGCCGCCGTCGCGGCCGCCAGAGCCAGACCGACCGGAAGCAGCCAAGGCGCCTCGCCCGAGAGCGAGAGCGCCAGGGCCGTGCCGGCGCGGCCGAAGGGATAGCCATTCAGCCAGGCTACGCTGACGAGGCTAGCGCGCTCGACGAGATACCAGGGCAGCAAGCCATAGCCCAGCCAGCCCAGCAGCAGCGCGAGCTTCGTCGATCCGCGCATGGCGGGCGTCCCAGTTGCCGACCGGACGGGCTGCCTACTTCGGCAGCACCTTCACCTCACGGTCCCACTTGCTGAGCAGACGGGTGCGCTCGGCCGAAGAGCCGTATTTCGCGAAGTCGTAGTCGATCAGCTTGACCTCCTCGAGTTTGGGCGCCTGCGGCGGCGGCACAACGCTCTTGTTGGAGGGCACCTGATAGGACTTGGCCTGCGCTGCCAGAGCCTGCGCGGCAGGCGTCAGGGCCCAGTCGTAGAACTTCTTTGCGCTCTCGGGATTGCGCGCGCCCTTCACGATCGACATCGAACCGATCTCGTAGCCCGTGCCCTCGCAGGGCGCGACGACCTTCACCGGGCCGCCATCGACGACCATCGTCACCATGTCGTGCATGAAGGTGATGCCGACGGTGGTCTCGCCAAGACTCGTCGCCTTGGCGGGCGCACCGCCCGATTTGGTGTATTGATTGATGTTCCTGTGCAGGGCCTTGAGATAGTCGAAGGCCTTGTCCTCGCCCATCAACTGCACCAGCGTCGCCAGCAGCGTGTAGGCAGTGCCCGACGAATTCGGATCGGCGACCTGGACCTCGTCCTTGAGGTTGGCCTTGACCAGATCGGCCCAGCATTTCGGCTCGTCGAGCTTGCGCGAGGCGACCTGCTTCGTGTTGAAGCCGAAACCGAGCGCGCCGGCATAGACCCCGACCGTCCTGCCCTTCGACTGCTTCCACTGCCTGACCGCCCAATCGTGGAGATCGGCGTTGCGCGGGCTCTCATAAGCGTCGGTCAGGCCTTCCTCGGCAGCCTGCAGATGCGGATCGCCGGTGCCGCCCCACCAGACGTCGCCGCGCGGGTTGGACGCCTCCGCCTTGATCTGGGCGTAGGTCTCGCCGGAGCTCTTGCGGGTCATCGAGACCTTGATGCCGGTCTCCTTTTCGAAGGCCTGCGCCATCGGACGGCACCATTCCTCCTGCACCGAGCAATAGAGCACGAGCGAGCCTTGCGCCTGCGCGGGCGCGACGGCGAAGGATGCGGCCGCGAGCGCCGCGAACAGGCCGGATTTGAGCCAGGATTGCGTCTTCATGGTAACCTCCCTGAGTGGACCATTCCGGTCTTGTTGTGGTTAATGTGACACTGGGACGACAGAGCGCGAAGAGCAATGCCTCTTGCGCCAGCTAAGCGATCCCCGTGATCTCGCGCAGCTGCCCTGTCAGCGCCGGCGTGCAGCACAGGATCGGATTGCCCTTGGCGATGCCGGCGTCCGCAAAGAAGTCGTTGATCGTCGCGCCGGCTTCCGAGGCGATGACCATTCCCGCCGCCACGTCCCAGGCGTTGATGTGGAGCTCGGCATAGGCATCGGTGCTGCCATTGGCGACATGGCAGAGGCCAAGCGCGCCCGAGCCCGAGCGCTTCATCGATGCGCCGGCCCCGTAGATGGCCCCGATGACCTCGATATATCGCTCGGCGGGCACGCGCGTCGACCAGCCCAGTTCCACACAGGCGCGGGCGATGTCGGCCCCGCCCGAGACCTTGATCGGCTGGCCGTTCAGCGTCGCTCCCATGCCGCGCCGTGCGGCGTAGACCTCGCCCAAGGCGGGCGCGGCGATGATGCCGATCTCGGGCACGCCTTGGCGCAGGAAGCCGATGGAGATGCACCAGTTGCGGTCGCCGCGGGCGAAATTCGCGGTGCCGTCGATCGGATCAATGATCCAGACCGCGTCCGAGGCCTGCCCGCCGCCCTCCTCGCCGATGACGGAGTCGCCCGGGAACATCACGGCAATGCGTTCGCGCAGAAACTCCTCGACCTTGCCGTCAGCGACGGTCAGCCAGTCCTGCGCGCCCTTCATGGTGACGCCGAGGCTGTCCTTGCGGTTGAAATAGTCGAGCGCCATGAGGCTCGCCTCGCTGACGAGGCCGAGCACGACGTAGTGGCGCACTTCGAGTTCGGCCGGCGACATGGTCAGATCGCCTCCAGCGCGACGGAGACGGGCTTGCCGGTGCGGGCTGATTCCGTCGCGGCGTCGGCGAGGATCTGGGCCTTCAGGCCATCGAGGCCAGACGGCGTCGGGGCTTTGCCGCCCTTGCAGGCTGTGACGAAGGCGTCGAGTTCGAGGCGATAGGCGGCGGCATAGCGCTCGAGGAAGAAGTTCTGCACCGGGTCGGCGCGGAAGCCCTTGGCGGTGGCGCTCTCGACGGTGGTCTCGTGGATGTTGCCGGCGCGCAGCATGCCGGCCGAGCCATGCACCTCGATGCGCTGGTCGTAGCCGTAAGATGCGCGGCGCGAATTCGAAATCTGGGCGATTTTTCCCGAGGCCGTCCTCATCAGCACCGCGGCGGTATCGACATCGCCGGCCTCGCCGATCGCCTTGTCGACCAGCGCCGAGCCGAGCGCGAAAACCTCGACCGGCTCCTCGGCCAGCAGGAAGCGCGCCATGTCGAAATCATGGATCATCATGTCGCGGAACAGCCCGCCCGAGCGCTTCACATAGTCGACCGGCGGCGGCGCGGGATCGCGCGAGATCACGCTGACGATCTCGACCGCGCCGGCCTCGCCCGCGCGCAGGCGGGCCTCCAGCGCGGCAAAGTTCGGATCGAAGCGGCGGTTGAAGCCGATCATCAGCGGCTTGCCGGATGTCTCGACGATGGCGAGACAGCGCCTGATGCGACCGGCGTCGAGATCGACCGGCTTTTCGCAGAACACCGCCTTGCCGGCGCTCACCGCGGCCTCGATCAAATCGGCATGGGTGTCGGTCGGCGTGCAGATCAGGATGGCGTCGATCGCGGCGTCCGCGAGGATCGCGTCCGCTGTGGTGGCCTTCGCACCCGTCGCGGTCGCCAGCGAGGCGGCCGCATCCACTGATGCATCCGCCACCGCGACCAGCGCCGTATCGGCGCGCGCGGCGACGTTCAGCCCGTGAATCCTGCCGATCCGTCCCGCGCCCAGCAATCCAAACCGCATCGTGGTCGTCAGTCCCGTTCTTGTCCCGGCGCGTCAGTCGTGTGCGCCGAGGATGGATTGGTCGAAATCGATGTTCGCGCCGGTCATCAGTCCGGATTCCGGCGAAGCGAGATACGCCACCGCTTTGGCGACCTCGCGCGGGTCGATCAGCCGCCCGAAGGGCTGCGACTTCACGGCCTCAATGAGCCAGCCATCCTGCGCGCCATGGCGCAGTTTCATGATGGCGTCCTCGCCCGGCGTCGCCATCCAGCCGATATTGAGGCCGTTGACGCGGATTCGGTCCTTGAGAAGGCCATAGGCCGCGTTCTTCGTCAGCGTCGCGAGCGCGCCCTTGGAGACGCTGTAGGCGGCGAGAAACGGCTGGCCGCCATGGGCCGACATCGACTGGATGTTGACGATGGCGCCCGCAATGGCCTGCCGCCGCATCAGCGCGGCCGCATCCTGGATCAGGAAGAATGGCGCGCGCAGGTTGACGCCCATGATGCGCTCGTAAAGCTCCGGCGAGGTGTCGAAGATGGAGCCGCGATCGGTGTCGCCGGCCGCATTGACCAGGATGTCGAGCCGGCTGAAGGCGGCGTCAGCGGCCGGGACGACGCCTTTGACGGCATCGAGATCGGCGAGGTCGGCGGCGTGGAAGATCGCCTTGCAGGAGGCCGTTGTCAGCGACGCGGCCACCGCCTCGCCGCGCTGACGGTTGCGCCCGGTCAGCAGCAGCCCGGCGACGCCACGCGCCGCGAACTCATGCGCGATCGCCTCGCCAAGGCCCTGGCTGCCACCGGTGACGATGGCGACCTTGCCGGCGAGATCGCGGCTGAATGTCTCGGCTGTCGCGGCTTTGGCCTGCACTGCGACGCCCCCTCTCCCGATGAGAATTTGATATGGATCGATTCGCAGGGGAAAGCGACAGCGCTCGCCCGCTCGCATGGCCGAAAGGTCGTTCCGGAGATCGGCTGCCGGCCCGATCCCCGGGAGCTTGACGGCCAAGACATGGCGAGGGACCAAAGCATGGCGACGATCAGGCTCACCATGAGCCAAGCTCTGGTGAAGGCGCTATGCGCGCAAAAGACCGTCATCGACGGACAGACGATGCCGCTCTTTGCGGGCGTCTGGGCGATCTTCGGGCATGGCAATGTCGCGGGGCTGGGCGAGGCGCTGCACGGCGCGCGCGCGACGCTGCCGACCTGGCGCGCCCATAACGAGCAGGCCATGGCCCATGCGGCGATCGCCTTCGCCAAGGCCTCGCGGCGGCGGCGGATGATGGCGGTGACGAGTTCGATCGGGCCGGGCGCGACCAATATGGTGACGGCGGCGGCCGTCGCCCATGTCAACCGCCTGCCGCTGCTGCTGCTGCCGGGCGATGTGTTCGCCGGCCGGCGGCCCGATCCGGTGCTGCAGCAGATCGAGGATTTCGGCGACGGCACGGTCTCGGCCAATGACTGTTTTCGCCCCGTCTCGCGCTATTTCGACCGGCTGACGCGGCCCGAGCAACTGATCCCGGCCTTCGAGCGGGCGCTGGCCGTGCTGACCGACCCGGCCGAATGCGGGCCTGTCACGCTGGCGCTGTGCCAGGACGTGCAGGCCGAGGCCTACGACTATCCGGAGAGCGTCTTCGACGAGCGGGTCTGGAGCCTACGCCGCCAGCGGCCCGACGAGGTCGAGCTTCTGGCCGCTGTGACATTGCTGAAAGCGGCGAAAAAGCCGTTCGTCGTGGTTGGCGGTGGCGTGCTCTACGGCGAGGCCGAGGTCGAAATTCTGGCGTTCTGCGAGCGCCACGGCATTCCTGCGGCCGAGACGCAGGCCGGCAAGAGCGCGCTGCCATCGGGCCATCGTCTCAATCTCGGCGCGATCGGCGTCACCGGCACGGGCGCGGCCAACGCCATGGCGGCCGAGGCCGATGTCGTGCTGGCCGTCGGCACGCGCCTGCAGGATTTCACCACCAGCTCCTGGTCGCTGTTCGGCAATCCGGACTGCCGGATTATCGGACTGAACGTGCAGGCTTTTGACGCCGGCAAGCACCGCGCGCAAGCCTTGGTCTGCGATGCTCGCCCCGGACTCGCCGAACTGACGGCGGCGCTGGCGGACTACAAAGCTCCGGCCGACTGGACAGCGAAGGCGGAGGCGGCGCGAACCGGCTGGTTCGCCACAGCCGAGCGCTACACCGCCCCAAGCAACGCCACGCTGCCGGGCGACGCGCAGGTCGTCGGCGCGGTCCAGCGCTGGAGCAAGCCTTCCGACGTGGTGCTCTGCGCGGCGGGCGGTTTGCCCGGCGAGTTGCACAAGCTCTGGCAGGCCGGTGCGGCCGGCGGCTACCACATGGAGTACGGCTATTCCTGCATGGGCTACGAGATCGCCGGCGGGCTCGGCGTCAAGCTGGCGGACCCTGCCCGCGAGGTCGTCGTCATGGTCGGCGACGGCTCCTATCTGATGATGAACTCGGAGATCGCGACCTCGGTGATGCTCGGCCTCAAGCTCACCATCGTCCTGCTCGACAATCGCGGCTTCGGCTGCATCAACCGGCTGCAACAGGCGACCGGCGGCGCTCCCTTCAACAACCTGCTCGCCGACAGCCGCCACGAGACGCTCCCGGAGATCGATTTTGCCGCACATGCCGCCTCGCTGGGGGCGATATCGCGCAAGGTCTCCTCGCTCGCGGAACTTGACGCGGCGCTAGCGGCCAGCCGCAGCGACACGCGCACCAGCGTCGTCGTGATCGACACCGACCCGGCGATCTCGACCGATGCCGGCGGGCACTGGTGGGATGTCGCGGTGCCGGAGGTTTCGGTGCGGCGTGAGGTCGAGGCGGCGCGGCAGCGCTATGAGGCTGCTCTGAAGGAGCGCCGATGACGATGTCGGTCGATGGACGGCGATGCCCTGGCTCCCCTCCCCCTCGTGGGGAGGGGTTGGGGGGCGTGGTGGAGCGCTCGCCATTGTCGAAAGTGCTGCTTCCGCCGGTCCAGCGCCTGATTGACGCCCCGCTCACCCGGTCGTTCGCCCCCCACCCCTATCCCCTCCCCACGAGGGGGAGGGGAAGTGCCTGCCCGAGCCAGCCGCAGAGCTGATGCCTCCCAAACTGATCCCGGAGATCCACACCATGCCCATCCGCATCGGCGCCAACCCCATCGGCTGGTCGAATGACGACCTGCAGGAGATCGGCGGCGCGACCTCGCTCGAAACCTGCCTCGCCGAGGCGAAAGAGGCCGGCTTCGCCGGCATGGAGCTCGGCCACAAGTTTCCGCGCGAGCCCCACGCGCTGAAGGCGGCTCTTGAGCCCTTCGGCATGGACTGCATCTCGGGCTGGTATTCGGCCGAACTGCTGCTGCGCGACGCCGATGCGGAGATGCAGACCCTGCGGCCGCATCTCGACCTGCTCAAGGCGATGGGCTCGGACGTGCTGGTCTTCGCCGAGACCTCGAACGCGATCCATGGCGACCGCTCCAAGCCGCTGTCGCAGCGGCCGGTGCTGGCGCAGGCCGAGTGGGCGCGGTTCGGCGAGCGCATGACGCGGGTCGCGGAGCGCACGCTGAGCGAAGGGGTGCGGCTGGTCTACCACCACCATATGGGCACGGTGGTCGAGAGCGGGGCCGACATCGAGGCGCTGATGGCCGCGACCGGCGAGGCCGTGCATCTCCTGCTCGACACCGGCCATGCGAGCTGGGGCGGGGCGGACCCGGCCGCGCTGGCGGCGCGCTATCGCTCCCGCATCAGCCATGTCCACGCCAAGGACGTCCGACAATCCGTGATGGAGCAGGCGCGCTCCGAGGACTGGAGTTTTCTCGACGCGGTGCTCGGCAAGGGCGAGGAGCTTGGCGTCTACACCGTGCCGGGCGACGGCATGGTCGATTATCCGGCCGTGTTCAGGGCGCTGCCGGGCTATTCCGGCTGGGTCGTGGTCGAGGCCGAGCAGGACCCCGAGAAGGCCCATCCGCTGACCTACGCCAAGAAGGGCGTCGCCCATCTGCGCGCCAGCCTGAAGGAGGCCGGGCTCGCGTGAGTTCGGACACAGACCGGGCCGAAACCGTTTGTCAGACCGCCGCCAACCGGCGCAATTTCTCCCGGCCGTTGCTCTCTACATGATGGCGGACAGGATGACGCAGCGTTCGACCATGTGTTAATCTTTCGCGATCTTGCAGAGGGAGGCGGAGATGGCCTGGTCCACGCGCGGTTCGTTGAGCCTTGCCTGCCTGATCGCCGCCCTGAGCCTTCCGCCCGGCACGGCGTTGGCGCAGAAGCGCGACAACGCCACGATCTGCAAGACCCAGAAGACCGAGCAGGGCATCAGTGCCTGCACAGCCGTTCTGAAGCGGGGCGGCGATCTCAGGACCCGGTCCTCGGCACTGCTCGGCCGGGCTCAGGCCTACTGGGCGCTGAACCGGCTGGTGGAGGCCGAGAAGGACTATTCCGAGACGATCAAACTGGCGCCGAATTTCATGGCGCTCTACCGCGACCGCGGCCAGATCCGTTTCGGCCTCGGCAACATGGCGGGCGCGATGGAGGATTTCAGCGTCGCGATCGAGAAGGATCCGTTCGACGCCGACAACCACGCCAATCGCGGCTATCTCAAGCTGCTGCAAGATGATGTCGAAGGCGCACGCGAGGATATCCGCAAGGGGCTTTTCTGGAAGAGCGACCACCCGCGCAGCCATTACATGATGGGCCTGCTGCATTACTCGACCGGACGCTATGGCGACGCGATCACAGCGATCGGCAGGGCGCGGACGCTCGGTTTCAAGGGCCATGAGGGCTTCATCACCAAGGCGAGGAGCCACTACTATCTCGGCGCGTTCGACGCCGCCGAGACGGAGGCGACGGACGGGCTGGCGAGCTTTCCGAGCGTCCACGACCTTACCGAAATCAGGGCGCGGGCGCGGCTGGGCCAGCGTTTGCTGCCCCAAGCGCTGGCGGATGCCGATGCAGCAGTCCAGGCGACGCCGCGCCATGGCCGCGCCTATGCGACGCGGGCCGCGATCAGGCTCGCCATGAAGGATCTCGACGT